>CENP01041292.1_pt1 | contig 50241 bp, 54 predicted proteins | sample 361281 | NCBI WGS metagenome assembly CENP01 (sample SAMEA2591122, study PRJEB7988) | marine metagenome | biome: marine biome (ENVO:00000447); feature: deep chlorophyll maximum layer (ENVO:xxxxxxxx); material: saline water (ENVO:00002010), including plankton (ENVO:xxxxxxxx) | depth 70 m
ATTAAACTCTGGTATATCATTTGAAATTATACTTCCTTGAAAAGTGATAACAATCCCCTGGCTTCTATCCCCAGGGTGTTTTTTATAAAAGTGTTCTTTTTCCAAAATATTAAAATTAAAGGATCTTAAAAAGGGTTTAATACTATCATCTTTAAAAGCCCTCCCACCTTTCAAAATATCAACATGGTTAACATCATATCGGCCAGAGGATAATATTGAAATAGCACTATTAATCCCTTTGCAAACAATAAACTGATTATTTGGTTTTTTCATGGTGAATACAGTTAATTAATTTTACAGTACCTACTCATTTAAAACATGAAGATCATAAATTTTATAATCTATCACTATATTAATTATAGTTCGTGTTCAATTAAATTATTTGTCAATTAATAAGGAGATTTAGCATGGGAATAGTTGAGGATGTAAAAGCCATAGATAAGGTAGCATCAAAATATTTTGTTGTATTCTCAATCATTGCATATGGTTTTCTATTCGGTTGGAACTATCAATCTGGTGAGACCATATTTTCATCAATAACACAAGATATAAGTATTTTATTCATTTTAGTGAACCAAGGCGTTATAATAAGTTATATAACCTGGTATAAAGACTGATAAGCAGATAAGAATTGTTAATAGCAATATCCTTTGTGAACTCTTAGGCGAACTGTTTGCTAGGCAATAAAATGGTAGGTACATTCGCGACCGCTTCTTGACGAGAGAATAAAAAATTGGGCCCATAGCTCAACGGTTAGAGCAGCAGACTCATAATCTGTTGGTTCGGGGTTCGAATCCCTGTGGGCCCACTCTATCAATCTTTTGACCTCTGTAATATCCACTAAATGGTGTAGTGCTGAGTTATTTTGTTTATGTGATTAATTTTGGTAGTTTTTGATTTAACAGAGGCCCCTCTCATGAAAATAATATTATCATTCATATTAATGACCAGTCTTCTATTCCCAGTAGGTGGAGTTGTAATATTCAATGACGGCACAACTATTGAAGGAGATGTTATTGAAGTAAACCAGAATTCTGTTTCCATCACGCCTGATGGCCTAACTTTCCCTGAAAATATACTTATGGAGAATATTGACTCCTTGAAACTGTATAACGGGGAAATACTAGTTGCAAATAATAAAGTCCGTCTTCTTTATAAAAATGGTGAATTTGTTGACCCAGCAGAAATCGTTTTATCTAGCCCAGATGATTTTGAAGAATATGATGTTGAGTATGAAATTGTCCCTAACTGGAGCGCCAATCTGTATACTGGTTATCCAATTTTAAAGGCATCTTCGTTCGATTATTATGATGATATAAATCCTGTTTATGGCCTTTCAATAGGAAGCCCCTGGGGTTTATTCATGGATGATTTTTTTATGAATGTAATTTCTGAGATTGCCTATTATGATTTTAATGTAACGAATAATCCTGATTATGAAGATTTTGGAGGGTTAGCGTTCCAAATCGGCTTAAGTCCAGGGTTCTTTATTGGAGAGTCTAGTGTAAGTCTCACTGCCTGCACAGGTATTTATCATGCAGGGACAGGCTTTATAGGAGGTGGTAGTTTTGACATTCCTCTTGGGAGCTTAATTATGGATAATTTTGGAGATGCTGACTTTGTTTCTGATAATGAGGATTTTTTTGAAGCTCTAGAAATGCGCTTAACCGCTAGGGCGAATCTGGTTCAAAAAACAGAAGGTGGAAGTACCGGATGGCTTGGTGCAGGCCTCTCTTTTGGTTATGAATTTTAATCTCTGAATGTTCTGTTTTATCAAATAAAGGGTTTGAAAAAACTAATTTTCTTTCTTGGTTTCATTACAGCTCAGACTGTTTATGAAGGTGAGATCACATTTGATTACGAAGGTACTGAAGACGGAACTTTTTCTTCAATAATTCAAGACTCCATTGTTTCAGCATTTAGTTTCAACCAGACAACTGGAGACACCTCATACCTTCTTTTAGCTTCTATTACACAGCAAGAGGATGATGAGTTCGATCTATTTCTAGCTATTTTAACAGATACAACCTTCCCTGTAGGTCCTCGTACCTGGGATATCCCTGGTGAGGGCGATGAAGATAACCCACTTAGCCTTGAGACCATAGTTGTCTTTATGCCTGGGCTAGATTCGACTTTCGTACTTGACCTATTTGATTCTGTCACTGATACATCCAGTACCAACGATTCAAGCGACGTTATATCTGATATATTCTCAAGTTTGACGAATGATCTATACCTAGGACTTCAAGGCGAAGTAGAAATAACAGAGTCTACAGATACTTCTATAATTGGTGTTTTCAATACAGTAATGATAAAACCAGCTTTTTACTTTCCACCTCACACAATATCCATTGATAATGGTGAGTTTATTTTTAATGAAGTATCATTACCTGCCCTATCAATATCAAATGACTTACAACCGTTAAGAACAAACATTTTACAAGAGGTCTACCCAAACCCATTTAACTCATCTATTGTAATAGAGTTTTTCATAGAAGAAGGTCCTAGAGATATATCCTTATCCATTTTTGATATAAATGGTAGAAATTTGGAAACATTATTTTCTGGTCCAATAGCTCCAGGAGCAAAGTCAGTCCGATGGGATTCTGGTCAAAATTCAAGTGGTATATATTTTGTAGTGTTAGAAACAGAACATTATGTAGATTCAAAAAAGTTGATTTTAGTTAAATAATGTCTGATATCCAGTTATCCCATCACGAGATTTTGAATGACCTCTTACTGCTTAAATGGGGTGATGGCAAAGAAAGTGCTCTTCCATTAAAACCAATGAGAGATAATTGTCCATGTGCAAACTGTGCAGGGGAAACGGATGTTTTTGGCAATATTTATAAAGGGCCACCACAGATAATGAATGATAAGAGCTATCTTATTTCTGGAATACAACCAGTTGGCTACTATGCCATAAGGCCATTTTGGAAAGATGGACATAGTGATGGTATTTATTCTTATAAATTTTTATGGAAATTGTGTGAATCTTTTGATTCCTCATCATGAATAGGCTTTTAATAACCTTTGTTCTTTGCCTTTCTTCTATTTATTCAAAAGAACTCCCACTACAAATAATTGATCTATCTGGTCCCATAACAGACCCTAAACAAGAGATATCTGGCATGGATTGGTATAAGGATCATTTATTTCTATTACCAGAAAACCAGGGTAGTTTTCTTTTTATGATCAATAAAAAGGAAATACAAGACGTACTCCAATCTAAGGACCCAAAGACAATTACTCCCCAGAAAACCATTTTTAATGCTCCTGACTATTCTATTCTAATACCAGGGTTTGATGGGTTCGAAGCGATCAGCTTCTCTGGCGAGGATGTATATATTAGCATCGAAGCAGAACATGGTGGTCTAATGATAGGTCATATTGCCTGGGGCACAATTGATCCTAAGACTTTTGAAATAATAATTCCAAAAAACAATCTTAAAAGGATTGAAACGCCAATCCAGCTCGAAAACATGTCTTTCGAAAGCATATTCATGTATAATGAGAATGCAGTAATGCTTTATGAGGCTAATGGCTCAACTCTACAAAAAGAAGCATACCATACTATATTTTCACCACGTGATAAAAACACATCAGTTATTAAATCCATCAATATAGAATACAGACTTACCGATGCCACACAAATGGATATAAATAACCGATTTTGGAGTATAAATTATTTTTGGCCAGGTGATGAAAAATTATTAAACCCAGCAACTGACATGATATTTAAAAAAACGCCTAAGGGACAAACTCATCAAAACTCAAAAGTTGTTGAACGATTGGTCGAGTTCGAAATAAAGAAAGATAAAATTGAATTTTCTGATAATGAACCAATCCAGCTAATCCTGGATAAAAAATCTCCAAGGAACTGGGAAGGAATAGCAAGACTTAATAATAATGGTTTTTTATTAGTAACTGATAAACACCCCAGCATGATTTTAGCATATGTACCATTACAATAAATGAAAACTCTTATAACAATCATATTTGTTATTGGTCTACTAACTCAAAGCCTTCTAGGATGGGGAAGGACCGGTCATCGCATCGTAGGCAAGGTCGCTGAAACGTATCTGACTAAAAATGCTAAAACTCAAATAAAAAAGCTTATGGGTCACCATGATCTATCTCGCATGAGCAATTGGGCTGATGAAATTAAGTCTGACCCAGGTTGGCAACATGCAAATGATTGGCACTGGTGTACTATTCCTGATGGCGAGGATTATGAAATGGGAAAACATAAAGGTCTCGCAGCTGAAAAAGTAAAAGAGTTTATCAATACCCTAAAAAATAGAAAGGCGTCTAAAGAGGATAAACAGGTCGCATTAAAATTCCTGATCCATTTAGTTGGTGATCTTCACCAACCGCTTCATGTTGGGAATGGCAATGATAGAGGCGGCAATGACATCAAAGTTAAGTGGTTTGGTGATCCTACTAACCTGCATAGTCTCTGGGATACAAAGTTAATTGACTATCAACAATTAAGTTATTCTGAGTATGTAGACTATTTATTGCTTAATGAAGACCGTGGTAAGATAAGGCAATGGCAGGGCGATTCTCTTTTAACATATGTTCATGAATCAAGAGACCTTAGAGGCCAATGTTATAAGTTCTCAAAAGAAAATTTAAAATGGGAATATTTTTACACCAATAAAAGACTTCTTGAACAAAGACTTTTACAGGGTGGCATTCGTCTTTCTGGAGAATTAAATAGAATATTTAAGTAGCTTTATTCTTTCCTTGATCTGCAACTGCTGCAGTCTTTTTTGAGATCTCATCTTGATCTCCTAAATAATAACTTTTCTTAGAATTCATATCTTGATCTAATTCGTATACCAATGGAACGCCTGTGGGTATATTCAAGTTGATGATATCATCATCAGAGATTTTTTCTAAATATTTTACAAGCGCTCTAAGGGAGTTCCCGTGTGCGACGATCAAAACATTTTTCCCCGATTGAACATCAGGCTTGATCGAGTCAAACCAGTATGGCATGAACCGGTCTACCGTATCTTTAAGGCATTCAGCAACAGGAAGATCATCTAATGAAAGATCAGAATATAAGGGGTCAAACCGAGGATGTCTTTTATCATCAAGTTTTAACTGGGGAGGTGGAATTGAATAACTCCTGCGCCAAATATGAACCTGCTCCTCTCCATATTCAGAAGCTGTTTCTGCTTTATTAAGTCCCTGCAGTGCTCCATAGTGTCTTTCATTGAGCCTCCAACTATATCGAATATTGACATCATTTAAACCCATTTCACTAAGGCAAATCTCCATAGTTCGGTTAGCACGCTTAAGTAGAGAAGTATGTACCGTATCGATCTGGAAGCCTGCTTTTTTAAGTAGGGTACCACAATTTCTTGCTTCTTCTTCACCTGTCTGAGTCAGATCAACATCCGTCCAGCCAGTAAACTTATTCTCTAAATTCCATTGGCTTTCACCATGTCGCATTAAAACTAATTTTTTCATATTTTTAAAAGATTAATTATGATATCTATAAAATAACTACGATTGAAATTCTTAATCTCTTCTCCTTTTCAAAAGAAATTTTTAATTAGATTTCGATAATTATGTGTGGAAGAAAAACACTGACAAAAGATAAGAAAGCCATCATTAAAGAATTATTCATAGATGAATGGCAAGATGATAATTACGAACCAAGTTTTAATATCGCACCAACCCAAGACTGCCCTGTATTGATCAGTTTGGGGAACTCAAGGGTTATAAAATTGATGAGGTGGGGACTTATACCTAGTTGGTCCAAAAATAGATCTATTGGTTCAAAAATGATCAATGCCCGATCTGAAACGATCTTAGAAAAAGTGTCATATAAAAACTTAGTTTATACAAACCGTTGCGTCATTATATCAGATGGCTATTATGAATGGAAAAGATATGGCGATGTTAAAAAACCATTTTATATTCATCATCCGGAGAAAAAACTATTATTAATGGCAGGGCTTTGGACATCTTGGAGATCATCTTCAGGTTCTGTATCCACTTATACTGTGATAACTACTACTCCACAAAAAGAAATCGCTCATATTCATGATCGAATGCCTGTCATTTTGGATATAGGCGAGGTCGATAACTGGATAAGGCCAAATAAAGATAATAAAATCCCAACTCAATTAGATTCCTTAAAATCTTATATTGGAAAACTTATATGTCATCCTGTTTCTAATTTTGTTAATTCAACAGGAAACAACAGTATAAAATGTATTAAACCAACAGAAGAAACAAATGAGCTTAGTCTATTTTAGGCTATTACCTTTTCATTAATAATTTTCAAATCAATTTCTAACTTTTTACTAACACAGCCTAAATTATCTGATTGATAAATTGAATCGAATTAATAGTTTAATTAAAAAATAATTGTAAAAACACGTGATTATATTTTTTCTAACATAATTACTAGAATTTTAATTATAATTGACCATTAATATTTTGTTAATATCAATCAAACAAATCAAGGAGAACCCTATGAGTCTATCTCATCGCATCTCTGCGTTTATACTTCCCCTAATCATTACATCGTTACTATCAGCTCAGGTATCCGTATCTGGCGTCGTTACTAATGATAAAGGGGATGCGCTATCAGGTGCAAATGTTTATCTAGCTGGAACTTCCCTAGGCGCTGCTACAAAATCAGATGGCAAGTACCAAATTAATGATGTTCCTGCAGGTGATTACACTCTAGTATTTTCATATTTAGGCTACAGTACAATGGAGATGAGCGTGCAAGTTGGAAACAGCAACGCAACGCAGAATTCGCAATTGAGCCGTGCTGCTCTTGAAATAGAAGCACTGCATGTAACTGGTACCATTATCAAAGATCGAGTGACGCCGTTTCCGCATTCATCTCTTACCTCTGAAGATCTTGAACTACGTACTGCTTCAAGGGACATTACTGCCGTCATGGCTGATGCCCCTGGCGTATACTTCACAGAGAGTAAAGGTGGAGCAGGTGACTCAAGGGTATACATAAGAGGGTTTGATCAGGAAAATTCTGCAACATTAATCAATGGTGTTCCAGTTAATGATATGGAAAATGGTAGAATGTATTGGTCTAACTGGGATGGAATGACAGATATCGCCTCCGCAATCCAAATTCAAAAGGGATTGGGTGCAACCAATCTGGTAGCTGGCCAATTAGGAGGGACAATTAACATTGTTTCTGGTGCTGCTACTGCAGACAGAGCATTCAGTTACAAACAAGAGCTCGGCAGCGATTCTTTCCTTAAAACAACTTTTACTGCAAGCACGGGACTCTTAGATAATGGTGTCGCCTTATCTGGCCTAGTGGCAAAGAAAACTTGGAATGGGTATGTTGATGGTACATGGTCTGACGCATACTCCTATTACTTTTCTGCACATAAAACCTTCGGGAATGGAAAGCATACACTAGATGCTAATGTCTTGGGCGCTCCTCAGCAGCATGGGCAAAGAGATGAAGATCAAATATATACAGAAGAAGATTGGCAATCCTTTAGTCCTTCTGATTATAGCAGCAGTGATGACTTCCGCAGAGCTAGTCCACACAGATATGGTAGCGGCTGGGGATACCTAACAGAAGAACAATATGATGCTCTCAATGATAATAGTGTTGGCCACCGTGGTAGCACTGATTGGGCTCATGATATTCTATTTGGTGGTATTATGCATACCAAGCAAGTAGGCGATAAATACCTCATTAATACAAGAACAAACTATTATCACAAACCTGTGTGGAGTTTGAATTGGAAATGGAATGTTGATGAGCAATCAAGCCTTTCTACAACTTTTTATGGATCAAAAGGTAGAGGTGGTGGAACGGGCCCAATGAACACACGTGATACGTTTATGGGAGATGACGGAGAGGATTCTTACTACAAATATTTTGACCCTGCTGAAATGAGTGACGGTACTGAAACAATTGACTGGACTCAAGTGATCGCCAATAATCAACAGTGGTCAAGTGGATCTGAGTTTGACACAACCTATAGTGATGATATGCATCGCTCAAAACGAATCATCAGAGCGTCTGTAAATCATCATGACTGGACTGGAGTACTTTCGACATATAATAGGGCAGTTAACGATAATCTTAATATAACCACAGGTGTTGATATTCGCGCATATGCTGGTGAACACTACAGAGAAGTAGTGAACCTTTTAGGTGGTGACTATTATGTGCATCACTATGCAATGGCTGGTGAAACTGGTACTGAAAGAATGCGTGAGGTAGGTGGTTTAATTGACTACCATAATACAGGTTACCACGACTGGTATGGTGGTTGGGCACAAGCAGAATATTCAACTGACTCGTGGTCAGCAGTGCTTAGTGGCGCGCAATCGGTTTCAAGATATCAAAGACAGGAACAATATAATGAAACTGAAGGAGATGAATTCTCAAAGGTATTAATTTTCCCGGGGAATGCTCTAAAATTAGGTTTTAATTATAATGTAAATGATAACTTGAATGTATTTCTCGCTGCAGGAAATATGTCAAAAGCTCCAAAGTTTTCAAATGCATATTTGTCTTATAGTAACACACCAAACACTGGAGCGCAAAACGAGGCAATCGCATCAATGGATGTTGGTGTCTCCTACAGAAGTGACATGTTTGATGTGACAACTACATATTATAACAATACCTGGGAAGACAAATCCTTAACCTTATATAGCGCCCCTGATATTTACAATATCACTGGTCTTAGTGCTAATCATTCAGGTGTGGAAGTTGAGGCAGATGTAAGACCGATGGATCTCCTTTCTGTTGACGCTGCATTGTCTTTTGGTAATTGGGCATGGGGTGAAAACGTTGATGCAACATTCAGCTCGGACTATGATAGAACAAATACTACAGAAGTAAAACTATATACTGATGGTTTAAAAGTAGGATTCCAACCTCAAACTCAAATGGCTTTTGGTCTTAACTTAATGCCAATGGATGGTTTAAGAATAAATACCACCTTCCAGATGAATGACAACTTTTATGCAGGTTTTGACCCAGCAGACAGGGTTCTAGATACAGATGACCCTCAAGCACTTCAAGACGCAGTAACCAGCGTAGCAGATGTTGTAAAGTTGGAGGCCTTCAACCTTATGGATCTTCACCTATCTTATAAGATGAATCTAATGGGTACAGACTTAGTTTTGGGAGCTCACGTGCTTAATGCTCTTGATACTGAGTATGTTTCCTATGCAGAAGATCAGGGATTTGAAGATGATGGCTCAAATAGTGCACCAAAAGTGTTCTATGGTTCTGGAAGACAAATTAGAATGAGTTTTAAAGTAAATCTTTAGATTTCTTTTAATTTTAAAAAAACCCCCAGAAATGGGGGTTTTTTTTTAAAAGATATCAAATATATTTGGGAGGTCTATATCAAATATTCCAGGGAGCTTATCCTGGAGGTTTACACCAAAAACTAGACCAATAGTCGTCCAATGTGTTCTCGTTTCTTTTTCTATTACCTCCGCTACCCAGTTAAACTGAGTGAACATACCTATAGTGATAGGAGTAGGTAAAAGATGAAATATTGCAGATGAGCCTACCGTAAATCCATATCCAGGTGAAACAAGTCCTCCCCCAACTTTGATTCCCGTCTCCAAATTAGAGGGAACCCACGCCCAGCCTAGCCTTGGATTAACCTGTGCTATAAAGAAGTAACTTAGGGTCTGAAAATTCTTACCTACAGAATCTGAAGCAAAATCAATCCAGTTAACCTCTAATCCAATATCTATTTCTCTTCCATTGAACTTGAACATATTTCTACGGCCTAAGCCAAAAGTATAATTAATACCTGCCGTATGATCTTTAAGTGTATTTTCAATAACCAATGGCTGACCAAAGGCCAGAGTTAAAAAAGACTTTGGGCCAGAACCAAATAATGAATCCTGTAATGCACGTTTTAATTGGCGTGCTTTCTTTCGCGCTTCTTTTCTTTTTTGTTTTGCCTCTTTTTTAGCAACCTTTGCCTCTTCTTGAGCGTAGTCCTCTACATCTTTTGTTTTTCTTACAGCATCTAAAGTTGTGGTTGCAGCCGCAGCTTCAAGCCTTGCTCTTTCAGCTTCACGCTCTGCATCATACATTTTTTCAATAGCTTTTTGTGCATCCTGCCTTGCCTCCTCCATGCGTACTTGGAAAGACTCTACATCCTTAACCTGGCCTTCCGCTTTCCTCATCAGTTTGGTAGCAAGTCTAGCCCTTTGATTGGCCTCTTCTAATGCTTGTTTAGCTGCTCTGACATCCTCGTTTGCTTTATTAAGGGCATCTTCCGCACGTGCAGCAAATTCTACAGCAAGATCTAAGTTATCTATTTCCTCTAGACCTCTATCAATGACACCTTTGCCTGTCCATTCATATTTATATGCATACTTATCAGGCGGCATATAGGGGATGATCTTACGCTCAACCTCTTCCCCCTCTTCGTCAACTATTACCCTAACTGTTTCTCCAAGTTTTAAATCATGAAGATATTCCTTGGTTTGTATTATGGTATTATCTGAGTTAAAATATTGTATCATTCTTAAACGGGCACCTTTTTCCCAGTATAATAAATGACGCCCTACAAATTCATTATTTGAATCAAAATAGGAAGACTCCACAACCTCAGAGAAAATATTATCTTCTTTTACAACCGTATAATTAAAATGATATGAGAAATACTTAAAGCCAACAGAGTCACTAAATGAGACTTCCCTTGGGCGACCATCGCTCCTACTAATAAAATGGGCGATCCAACCAGGACGGATATAACTTAGTTCATTTGCATAAAGATCTTTATCTAGTCGAGACACATTTCCTTTTTCATAAAATTCTACTTTGTATTCGGATCGTGCGCCAGACCTTGACCAAATAAAATGATATGTTTCTTTAGGATTCCTATCTTTACCAAATCTAGTTACATTTTTAATTCGACCTTCCTTATTATAATAGACCTGATAATACACATGGCCATAAAAACTTTGAGGCTCACCTCTTAGATCAAGTACTCTACGATATGGGTTCCAATATTTATAATACTCTACTTTTGAACTTTTAATTTTAGGAGAGGCTGGTTCTTCCACTTGTGCAAATAAACCAGTTGATAGTAAAACAAAAATAAGATAAATAGGTAAAATATTACTGTATATCAGGCCAGCCCCCAGCTCATTAAGACGATCATCGTAAAGAATAGTGAAAATCCGACCCAGGTACCAGTCTGAAATCTTTTGTTATAATCAATAACTTCTTCATCTAAGGTTTGATAATTCAAAACAATGGTTTCATGCTTGCCTTCATCTACGAAAACATCTAAACGTCCCATCACAAGAATATCATTCATTATTTTTTCCTTAGATGTCAATGCATTTGCATCCTCAGAGTAGTTGTTTGGGAAGTAGCCAACTTTGTGCCAGCCAGGTAAAATATCGATCCGATTTTTTAATGGAGAATAGCCAACTAATTGCCCATCAACATATATAGGCAGCCCCTCTGTATCACAGATTATTTCTAGAGTCGTACGCTCGCGAGCATCTTTCCAGGACGTGGGATGAGTTTTCTTTTGGGCATCTTTTAGATCAGGGAACACAAAAGATGGGTTCACCTCTTTCTCTTCAATATGATCAGAATACGTTAAAACAATGAGAACCTTCCTGCCTTGCTCATGCAGCAAAACATCAAAGATCCCAATACTGCGATTGATCTGAAATGAAAGTTGAAGTGCGTTTTGTGACCAAATTTGTTGAATATCACGAATCGGATAGCCGATCATTTTATCAAAAAAATTTTCGTTTGGTCTTATAATATTGTAAAAGTTAAGGATGAACCATTTTTCTTGCTCAATCCAACTAGAGACATCGGCTCTTTCAATATAGCTAGATAGCTGAAATTCAATCCTGAGCCCTGTCTCTGTTGGCTCAACCTTTGATGAGAGCATTACTGGTAGGTCTTGAGCAGATAAAAAACATATACTCATGAACCAAGCTACAATTCCCCAAATTCTAATATAAAGGGGAAAAAAATTCATTTTAATCTGTGGGTTCCTGGTCTGCTACGGCTAGATTTATTCTTATTTTTTGAGTCCTCCCTTGAGGTACATATATATCCTGATAATCAGGTATCCTCATAGCAAACTTTTGTGGTGGAGCATCTGGATCTACAACACGAACTCTATGCCATCCAGGGGTAACTGGAAACTTTTTAGGAATTGGAGTTTTTCCAATTAAGGAACCATCTATGAATACATTTGCCCCTTCAAGATTGCAAGATAATCTAAGGAAGGTTTTTCGTTTAGTAAGGTCAGGAGGAAGAAGGTTAACTTCATCATTATTTGCAAGCTTTCGTGTTTCGCGTTTTACCTGTGTTGTAACAGGCGTTTGATTTAGTAGTTCTTTTGCAGTTTCACGAGCCTGAAGAATAACACTTCCAAATTTTTGTTCCATATCAACTCGCTGGCTCTTTTTAGCTACAGCAATAATTGGTTTTTTACCGGATAAAGCCCTTAAAAGCTCTTTATGTGTTCCTTCACCAACTATCCCATCTACATTAGCGCTATTAAAACCTCGATCTAATTGAAAGTCAAGAACAGCCTCTTCTGTTTTCGGGCCAAAATCACCATCTACACCATCATTATATACTCCACCTTCGCCTAAATCATATCCTAAAACCAAAAGTGCTTCTTGTAGCGCTTTTACATAACGTGGTTTTTTCATTCCTGAGCGAAGAATTCCTTCATCTAAAATAAAAGAAATATCTAATGACTCTCTATTGATCGCCTTTCTTTGTGGTGGCGGAGGACCACTAACTTCTATTTTTTGTTTTCTAATAACAACCAGAGGTTTAGGTTCTTCCTTGATTTCTATTGGCTCATCATTCTGACCTAATCGCTCAGATGGATTATCGTCGCCGGGGACATCTTTTGTTGAATACCAATTACTATACCAGACAAAATATTTTTCTGGGCCATATTTATCTCTGGCATAAACAAAAGAATCATAGAACGGAGATCCCTTTGCCTCTTTTTTAGGAAGTGAAAATACACGATTATTATTGTTTCCTTCTGAAAGTCTTACCTCTGTCCTTAGGCTATCATTTAAAGATTCCCAAACCTGTACAAGAATCACACGGCTTGCTTCTGAATGGAATATCTCAAAATCCTCAATAGGCCTTTCAAATAAATAACCTATTTGGACCGATTCATTATTCTCTGTGACCTCTATATCCATTAAAGGGGGTTCAAACTCTATATATTCGACAGCCGAAGGACTTAAATACGTACCATTAATGGTTAAATAAAACCAGTTCTCTTGTCCTGACCATCCAGCAATATTTTCAATATCTATAACAGAACTAGCAACGATTCGTAAAAGGGTCCCATTGCTCTTTTGATGCATTGTTATTAGTTGTACTTGGCTACTCCATATAAATGAAATAGATACAATAAACAACCCGATATATTTTCTACTAAAGACCATTCAATTCTTCACGCAATTTGGTTATAGCACTGAGCTCTTCCAGGATATTCTCGCCTTTTGACTCTTTTTCACGTATTTGACCTCGAAGAGTAAAAATTTTTTCTTTCAGAGGTTCAGATTTTAAGATTTTAAGACAATCAGATACAATTTCTTCGAAAGAGACATTTTCATCTTCTGCGAAGAGTATTTGTGCAATAGAATCACGTTCATTCTTATCCTGAAAATACTCGATAATTGCAGATGATTCCACATTCAAATTCTTATCAAATAAAATATCTGCTAGTTTCTTTAGAAGAGGAGCTTTGAAAAGTCCTATTGTGACATGTTCTAATACATAATGTCTTATTTCATTATTGTTATTAGCAAGCAACTTCAATAACTCAATTTGAGCTTTTTCAACTTGGTTATTAAAAATAATTCGTTCATCTAGATCAGTATTAGTATTTGCTTTATACTCTGGGTTTACGCGTTGAGTATTTACAATTCGGATCAAATCTTTTTCATTAACATTTAGTTTTTCTGATATAGCCTTGATCAAATCATTACGAATAAAACCATCATCAATATTTTTGATCTCTCCCGCTAAGGATATGATATACTTCTGACGCTCTGGTCCAGAAAGATCAGCTCCTTGATGAAAATCTATATGAAAATCGATGTAATCTAACGGTTCCTTAATAGTTGACATAACTGCCTTGCTTCCCACGCTACTGACCCAATCATCTGGGTCTGTGCCTTTTGGAGGGCGCACAACTGAAGGAATCAAGCCTGATCTTAGTAAAACCCAACCAGCTCGTTCTGTGGCTGTACCACCGGCTTCATCTCCATCGTATAATAAAATTACTTTTTGAGTTATTCGAGATAAAGATGAGGCGTGCTTTAATGTGAATGCAGTACCAGATACAGAAACAACAGGATGTATAGAGGCCTGATAGAGCTTCAAAAAATCCATATAACCTTCAACCAAGATAACGAATCCCTCTTTACGAATTGAATCACGAGTTGCTTGTAGTCCATAGAAAACATTACTCTTTTTATAAAGCGGTGTTTCAGGAGAGTTTAAATATTTTGCTGGATCATCACTATTATGTATCCTTCCCCCAAATGCAATCGGTTTACCAGATGGATGAAATATTGGAAACATTATCCGTGATCGAAACCGGTCAAATATTCCCTTATCAGATCTAGTAAAAAGACCAGACTTGATTATCTGTGTCTGTGTAAATCCCTTATTCTTACATTGCTTGACTAGCTGGCCCCATGCATTAAAAGCCAATCCTATTTTAAATTGTTTGATTATATCTTCTTTGAGGTTTCTTGCTTTTAAATATTCTAGGGCTTTTTGTCCATCCTCGGAGAATAGGTTCTTTTGATATAGTTTTACGGCGATTTCATGAAGTTGGTAAAGGGATGTGAACAATTCAGAGGTTCCTTCACCTTTTTCTATCTTGATCGGAATATTATAGCGTTCAGCAAGAACTTGGACAGCATCAGGGAACGGGATCTTTTGGTAGTCCATCATAAATGAAAAAACGTTGCCTCCTGAATGACAACCAAAACAATAATAAATCTGCTTGGCTGGAGCGACACTGAAAGATGGTGTTTTTTCGCTATGGAAGGGGCATAGCCCAAAATAATTTGGGCCCCTTTGTTTAAGATCAACAAACTGAGAAACAACGTCAACAATATCTGCTGTATCTCTCACTCGTTCAATTATATCCTGCGGTATTTTTGCCATCAGGGCTGAGTTAATTGTTTAATATATGACTCTCCTAGCGATATGGGATCCTCCCAGTTAAAGAAAGACACAATTTGAGTTCGAACCATATTACCATGCATCGCTAATCTAGAATTCTCTTGAATGACCATGGTCCATTTATGAAGTGGCAATAGAGCAATGAACCAGATTAATACAATAATTATAGAATATCCCTTAATAAGTCCAAATGAAAAGCCTAAAAATTGATTCATTAGGTTGTTCCCCTTTGATAATAGTGCAATGTGGAACATTTTAGTAAATATTCTAGCCACCAATAGGGTTAGTATAAATAAAAGTGAAAAAGAAAAGAAGACAGCGGCCCACTCGTCTACAATAATCTTCTCATTAACCTTAGATACAATATTGGTCGTTTGTGACATAGAAATAAAAATTGCAGAGACCAATCCAAGGAGACGGCCTAATTCTTCGATTAAACCTTTACTGAAACCATTGTAGCCCATTAAAAGGATGTAAACAACAGCCAGCCCATCCAAAAACCACAACATCTATTCCAGCAATTCTCGCAGAATCAGATTAGCTTTTTTACCATCGACTTTACCACTGCCGCGCTGCATGACAATTGGCATGACCTTCCCGATATCGGCAGCACCCTGAGCAGCGGTTTCACTAATAATAGACTCAACAAGTAATCTTATTTCAGGCTCTGTCATCATTTTAGGAAGATAGGTCTCTAGTATTAATAACTCTGCATTCTCTTTATCTGCAAGGTTCTGACGATCGGCTTTTTCATACATCTCAAAAGCTTCTTTACGCTGCTTAACCAGTGTTTTAATAACTTTTAAACAGTCATTCTCTGATAATTCTTGCCTAGTACTTATCTGGCGATCTTTTAATTTTGCCAACAAAGTTCTCAAGGTGCCAGCTTTTTCTTTTTCTCCAGATTTCATGGCAGAGTACATATCTTTAGTGATCATTTCAACAAAATTCATTTTAACTGTTATCTATCCTTTTCATGCCCAAAAGTAAATGATCTTTATTTGTCTCAAAGCCAATAAATCTCCTGCCACTCTGCTTACAGGCAACCCCAGAATCACCTATCCCCATAAATGGATCAAGTACCCAATTTAGTTTAAAACTGCTGGCTTCTAAGATCTTGGTGAATAGATCTCGCGGATAATGACCATCTTCATCAAAGTTTTTAGGTATGTCAATCCAGAGGTTAGACTCATCCTCAGAGATATCTGGACCTCCTATTGTGCTTACACCTACAGGATGTTGTTTGAATAAAAATTCATCCGTTTTGGTTGCAAACCAAATATCAGATGTTTCATCCTTCCAGGTTTTATGTTGCCGCAGGTGAGATTGATCCCTCCAAGTAATTCTTGTTTGAATAATAAATATATTGCCCAGTAAGCCTTGGTACATCCCTGAATATTCCCATGGACATAAAATATAAATTGCTCCTGTTTTATTTAAAACACGGCGTGATTCTGCAAGCCATAACTGATTCCACTGATAATATTCTTGTAAAGTATTACCTTTACCTATGTCCATCGTAGTGTCCCAATAATCTTTTGGTGGATTCGCAATAATAAGGTCGATCGATTCATCCGGTAACTCTTTCAGCCCGTCAATACACTTTGTCAAAAACATACCTTCTTGCATATTATCTTTAATAATAGATATATCCTCTACAGTCCGAATTGCCGGAAGGTATCTATTTAAATCATCTATTGTAAGACCAGGAAATGTTTCCATGGGATTAGCAAGATTATATGTTTTCAACTTATCAGAAGGGTTTGACATACTAAAATTTAGGAAAGAAATAACTTATATCCTGTCCAGAATCATTTTTTGAATTTCTTCAACTTTCTTTAAATCATCAAAAATATTAAAATTATCGGTTTCGATTATTAGAACAGGATAATCTTTTGTTGAATTGATCCATTGATCATAAGAAATATTTAGACTATGAAGATATTCTGGAGATATAGAACCTTCATAATCCCGACCGCGTTTTTCTATACGATTTAATAAAGTATCAGTGGAGGCTCTAAGGTAGACTATAAGGTCTGGTTTTTTAAGGTATGAGACCATAACAGAAAAGAGGCCACTATAGTTTTGATAATCGCGGTCAGATATGTTTCCTAATTCGTGTAAGTTTTTAGCGAAAATCTCCGCATCCTCATATATCGTTCTATCTTGAACAGCGCCATGATCTAGATTATTCATTATTTTATGCGTCTCAAATCTTTTATGAAGAAAGTATACCTGTAGGTTAAAGCTCCATCTTTTCATATCCTTATAAAAATCACTTAAATAAGGGTTATCTGAAACAGATTCATAAAAAGGCCTCCAGCCACATCTTTCTGACATGATTTTTGTAAATGTTGTTTTACCTACACCAATATTCCCAGCAAGGCCAATAAAGGGCTTAGATCTTTTATTTTTCATTAATAATTATTCCGTTCTCATCCCATGAGGTTTTAGAAGTAAATACTCCTTTTTCATAGATAGTTTCTTCTGCAAGGTTTCCATTTTTATGCCATATTTTAGAAGTGCCATGCAATTGACCGTCTTTATAGGACCCTTCAAACTTTTGGTTATTAAACTTGAGTATCCAACTCGCTTTTCCAGTGAATAGTTCGTTGGTCTCTTTATCATAATAATAAGTGATACCCTGCCTATCATCATATTTTTCAAGAATAGGTTTATTTGCCGCATATTCTAAATTTTTGTAAATAAAATTACCTAATACAAAAAAAGCGAGTACATAGGGAGCAATACGGACAAGTCGAAATTGTCTAGGCGATAAATTTACCTTAAGGTATCTAAGAGTTCCTTTATGCTGATAGTTCATTAGAATAATGTATTAAAATATGTACGAATGTATTATTGCAGAATAATATATAATTTGCAATTTTACACTATGGAAAAAAGACAAAAAGTGCTTTTTGTATGTACCGGTAATAGCTGCCGTTCGCAAATTGCTGAGGGTCTACTCAGACATCTTGCGCCAAATCAATTTGAGGTCTATAGTGCGGGGAGTCATCCTAGCAAAGTACATCCAAATGCTATAACCGTCATGAAAGAACTAAGCATAGATATATCTAACCACACTTCAGATAGTATAAGTCAATATCTAGATAAGCACATTGATATTGTGATTACAGTATGTAATGAGGCAAATAAAGTATGCCCTGTATTCCCAGGGGATGCAAAAAGGGTCCACTGGAGCATAGACGACCCTTTTCAGGGCTGGGATACAAACCCATCTCATTTGGATAATTTTAGAGATACAATAAAAGATATAAAAGACAATATCATTAAGTTTCTATGTGAACAGGAGTCCTCATGAATAAAAGTAATTTATTTATTATTTTTTCTTTTACATCATTTTTGATCGCGGGCGAAATATCAGTATCAATCTCAGAGAATTTAGTAAATGATTATCTAGGCTTAATAGGCGACCATCAAATTCCTAAAGGGAAAAATAATGAACAGGCTTTATGGTCAATAAATAATCCCCATGTAAAATTCCAAGAGGGCTCAGCTGAATTTTTTGCAACGGTTTCCTATCAAAAAGGAAAGACCAATATAAAAAAGAGCGTGACAAAAAATATGTATGTGGAGTACAACTTTGATAAAAACATTATTCAATTAATGATTGAGAATCCCATTGTAAAAATGGAACGTAAGGAAGGAGCTCTTGGGAAAATAGATATCAGCTCACTATATCAACAAGGTCTAAAATTCCAAGGCCCCAGACCTAAAGCTGAAAGCTTCAAATTAAAAACAAGAAAAGGAAGAATCAAAATAGATATGAATATTGAAAAATCTATTATCTACTTTGAGCAAGGGGTCGTTCGAGTTGCAATTGAATTAGATTATAAATAGTTATCAAGTTATTTTATGGAAGAGAATGATCCTTACATATTAGGTACAGACCAAGAAGAACTTCGCAGATTAGAGATTCAACATAAAGTATGGCAGTCTGAAGCTAAGAGGGGATGGAAGCTTGCTGATTTTAAAGCGGGTGACAATATACTGGATCTAGGTTGTGGACCTGGCTATTGTTCTATGGAGCTAGCTAATATTGTTGGAAAGACCGGCGAAGTCATAGGCGTTGATCGGTCTGATGGATTTATTAAATACCTAGAACATATAAAAGACCAAAAAGCTCTTCCCATTAAACCAATATTATCGACCTTTGATGAGTTGAGTTTAAAACATGAATCTCTAGATGGGATTTACTGTAGGTGGGCTTTAGCCTGGGTTCCAAATCCTAAAGAAATATTAGAAAAACTAAAAATATATCTTAGGCCTGGTAGTAAAATGGTAATACAGGAATATTATTATTGGACTAGCCACAGGACCCAGCCAGAAAAGCCTTATCTTAAAAAAGCAATTAATGCTGCACTCAAGAGCTTTAAGGAATCAGAATCTGAAATAGATGTAGGAAAACATCTCCACCAATGGTTTGATGAACTGGGAATGAAAATTATAAATACTCGATTAATGCCGAAACTAGCCACTCCAAATTCAACCGTATGGAAATGGCCTAGAACATTCTATGAGAGCTACTTTCCAAGATTGATAAAAATGGGGTACCTTACCAAACAAGATATGGAAAATGCATTTAATGATCTAGAGAGTCTAGAGAGAATACCCTATGCGACACTTTGGGCTCCGCTAATGATAGAGGTAGTCGCAGAAAAGTAAATGAAGATCGTTGTCTCAAAACTACCCAACTCTGGTTGGTGGCAAAATGGCATTCCAAAATATCATGACAATCCTGCTATGGTAGAAGGTGCAATACCAAATCTAAATATCGTTGAAAAGGAGCGACAAGAATTGATGTCGTCAATAAGGAATAGCGGTCATGAAGTGATTGAATTTGATTTTCCTGATGATCTAGACCAAGGTGAACCTAAACACGATTTTATTTTCATTAGAGATTCATTTATATCAGACCAAAATGGCACAGCTGTTATTTTAAGAGCAGGAGAACCTCAAAGAAGGTTAGAAAATAAAATAGTAAAGACATATTTAGAATCGATAGGCATGGATATTATTGAGCTGCCTGATCAAAAAGGCATAAGAGCGGATGGTGGAGAATTCTACTTCTGTGCAAAGGATAAAGTGCTTTTCAGTGGGTTGCAAAGAAATACAAGGTCAGGTGCGAACCATGTGGCAGAAGCATTGAATGTAAAAGAAATGATCATATTGAAAGGAGAAGGCTATCACTTGGATACATTTTTTACTCCTGTTCTTGATGTTGATGGAAGGATAACTGCTCTTATCGTTTGTAGATCAATTTTATCAAATGGTTCAAAAAAGAGATTATATCAATTTTCAGATAAAAAAAATATTCCTGTATTTGTCATACCGCCGGATGATGCTATTGGTACAGGAAGAATGATTGGAAGTTTTGCAGCCAACGCGCTTCCACTACCAGGAGTGCTGATTAGGCCAAACCATTTTACTGATCCCAGTATAGATGAAAAACTGATGGATATGGGTATTGATCGAATCATAACCTCGACCAGTCAATTTCAATTAAGTGGTGGCTCAGTGCACTGTATGACCAATGAATTGTAATAAAAAAGGGGCAATTTATTGCCCCTTTTTTATTATAGATTAAGTTTTTAGTTATAAAGCAAAACCAAGTTTTATAATAAACTGCATAAACCCATTAGAACCATCATACACATTTTCTGCCATTGTGTAGCGAAGATTTGCATGAGTGTCAAAAGTAAGGAGTTTAAATCTTAAACCTGCTTGTAAATGTACGCCGCTCGCCTCAATCATATGGTCTTCAAAATAATCAATCAATTGCCCTTCCAGGTCTGCATCATCAGCATTGACATCTGTTAAATCATCACCCAGTAATGCTTTTACCATTCCAACATTTGCTCTTGGAGTAGAAACATGGGCTCCAAAACCCGCACCCGCATTCAAAGCAGCTTCAGCTAAAAATGGAATAGAAATATCCATAAGGTTTTTTTTCAAAGTAACAGCGTATGAAGCTCTTGCCCATCCAAATTCAATAGGGTCTGGATCAGGTATTATTGGATTTGCAAATTCAAAATTGTATAAACCAACACCAAGATCAGCTTCACCTTCAAGTGCATAACCAAAAAGATCAACGAAAGCGTATCCTCCAAAATTGATTGGGTTAGATTCCATTTCAAAAGAGTTAACAGTGATGGGGCCATCAGTATGCGAAGATGCACTAAGTTTAGTCATATCTGTCCCACCTTGAAATCCAAATCCTACAAGTGCAAATGTAAAACTATGAAAGATGATAAAGGTAGAAACCACTAACAATTTCTTCATTTTTATTCCTTGTGTTATTTATCAAATAATTTTGTAGAGTTTACTGTAAGTATTATCAGGAAACAAATCCCTCATTGATAACGCCCTTCTATCAGGAATAAATTGTCCCATTATAAACCCTTAATGAAACGTCACTTAATATCATTTTTTATTTTTTTACTGGGAGCGGTATTCCCCCAGGATGTTTTATGGCCTACCACCGTAGGCAAGTTCTTCTCTTCCACTTTTGGTGAAATTAGGGGGGATCATTTTCATATGGGCCTAGATATCAAGACCAATGGAAAGATCGGCTTAGAAGTCTTAGCAGTAGAAGATGGCTACATAAGTCGTATAAGATCTAATTATAGTGGTTACGGAAAAGCGCTCTATCAACGTACAAATTCAGGACACGAGGTGGTCTATGGACATTTAGAATCCTTCACTCCAGTTATGGAAAGGGTATGGCGACTTCAACAAGCAAAACGACTTAGTTACAATGTAGACACTCAATTCTCTGCACGAGAATTCCAAGTAAAAAAGGGAGACCTGATCGGCTTCTCTGGTAACACAGGAAATTCTTTTGCGCCTCATATACACTTTGAATATAGAAATAGTAAAAGCGTTCCTCTTAATCCACTAATATTTGCGTTTGATCTAGAAGATAATATTATGCCTATTCCAAAAGAATTGGCATTGATACCAATCTCTCATAATGCTCTCATCAATGCAAGTCCATTAACACAGACCATCCCTTTATTTCGCGATAAGAATGGCATCTATCACTTTGCAGATACGTTAAGCGTATTTGGGGAATTTGGATTTGCTTTAAAAGCCGTAGATAAGCGGGAAGGCACAAGAAATATTTATCAATTTCACAGGGCAGAACTGATCATTGATGGGCAACTAGAGTTTGAACTTGACTATTCGAAAATTCCATTTAACCAAGGGAAGCTTGCCAAAACCATTATTCAATATGACCTTAAAAGACAAAATCTAGGCGAGTTTCAAAAGCTGTATCGATTGGAAGAGCACCGAAAAACATCTATACATGCCACTGACCTATCAGGGATATTAGGACTCGCGCCTGGTTTTCATTCCGTAGAAATTCACATTTTTGATGCTCATGGAAACAAGGCCATTGTAAAAGGGACAGTTTCAGGGACATTCCCAATGACACTCGAGGCGAAAGAAATATTCAGAGATAATAAAGTTGTCACACTTGCTCTATCTCCAAAAAGAGGAGGGCTAGCCATTCGAGATGCAGTGGTCTATAATTTTACACCATATGGATTTGCAGACCAAAAAGTTGAATTAATACATTCTGAAAAAGTAAAGAAAGACCTTCACATTACAATAGCAACAAATTCAATAAAGGATAGAATTCTACAAATAATTGGTATTAATCAATTGGGTGGGATGGTCAACCCATTTCACTGGGAAGACTTAAACAAAAAGGTTAGCATCGTTGATATACATCCAAAACTGAAAATATCAAATACTGAAAGAGGCTTGTTCTTTCAAGTGGACCTAGACCACTACGTACGAGCACGAGTAACCGTTAGATTGGCAAATGATAATACATTCACTTCTTATCCTATGACACAAATAAGGCCAAATACCTATCTTACAGATAAGCTCTCTCATCAGGTAGTAAATAATATGAAATATGTAGATGTAGAATTAACACATGAAAATCTTTCTAGAGAAACTCGATTCCACTATGTACTTCAATCTGTAGGGCCTGGACAGGAAAATTTTGCATTTTCCAATGATAGAAACTGTTCAGTCAAAACAATGCCTGGAACTTTTTTCCAAAATAATGTTATCTGGATTGAGCAGGTAAAAGAACATCCTAAAATCACAGAGGGTTACCATTTATCACCTGTTTATCAACTCCAACCATATAATCTGGCATTAAAAGGAAAATTCCAAGTTGGGATACGTTATAGTCGCGATTTAGTTGAGCATTCTAATTTGGGGATATATTACTATGACCCAAAATCTGAAAAGTGGGTATATGCAGAAACAGAAAATAATCGTCGTAAACAAATTTTGACAGCGGAACTAGATTGGATTGATGCAGTAACAGTTATTCAAGATCTTGATTCGCCAAAAATAAGAAAAACATTCCCGGGCAATAGTGGTCGATATCAATTAAAAGATGTTAATAAAATCACTATTCAAGTTGAGGACCTTTTATCTGGGATAGAGGCAGAAGAAGCTTCCTTTAAATTAGTTTTTAACGATACACCTCTTTATCCAGCGTATCAACCTATCAAAAAAATTGTTTCTTATAATTTTGACCAACCTCTGCGGGAAGGATCACATAAAATCGATTTTGAAGCACGTGATCGAATGGGCAATGAATCTTTGAAAACAATTTATTTTTCAGTTTATTAGTGTTTTTCCCATATAAAGATGATAACCCAAGGGTGCTCTTCCCCTTCGTAACCTATGGAATAATAGGATTGAATATTCTGGTATTCCTTGGACAATTCTTTATCTATGGGAATGCACAACTAATTAAGGCTTTTGCTTTTGTCCCTTTTGAATTCAGAGCTTTTACTATTTTCACGTCAATGTTTATGCATGGTGGGCTTATGCATATAATTGGCAATATGTGGTTTCTATATATATTTGGTGATAATGTAGAGAGCATTCTTGGGCATCTACGATTTTTATTATTTTATATCTTTTGCGGTTTCGGAGCTGCCATAGCACAATTCTTGATAGAGCCGCAATCGACAACGCCTATGGTAGGTGCTAGTGGAGCAATTGCAGGAATACTCGCGGCTTACATGATTAAATTCCCCAAGGCTAAAGTTCACGTTTTAGCCATCATCTTTATTTTTATCACAACAATTGTTGTACCTGCACAGATTGTACTAGGCCTTTGGTTCTTAATGCAATTATCAGGAGGGCTTGGTAGCCTGGGTCTAAATACGACAGGTGGGATTGCTTGGTTTGCACATATTGGTGGGTTTATAGCTGGAATAAGTTCGTTAAAATATTTTCAAACTTTACACATTAAAAGAGTATGAATAAAAAACTGATAGAGAAAGCTATTGAAATGCGTGATAGATCCCATGCGCCATATTCAGATTATACTGTTGGAGCTGCAGTTCTGTCCAGGTCCGGGGATATAATTGGTGGATGCAATGTTGAATCATCTAGTTATGGTCTTACTTGCTGCGCAGAACGGACTGCGTTATTTCGGGCAATTTCTGAAGGGTATAAATCATTTATTGCGCTTGCAGTTGCAACAGAAAATGGTGGGATGCCTTGCGGTGCTTGCAGACAAGTAATATGGGACCTATGTAAAGAAATACCTATATATATATGTAATAATAATGGTTATTTAAAAACTGTTCTTTCATCTGAGATTCTACCTGATGCATTTGATGATAGATCCTTAAAATGAGACCCGCTGTTATAGGTATTGGTGGGGGAACGGGAGCAGGAAAAACATACCTCGCTAACAAACTAGTAGAAGCATATTCAGAAGTAAATATTGCTGTCATCAATCAAGATTCATATTATAAAGATCTATCATATATGCCTTATGAAGAACGCTTAAAACAAAACTTTGATCACCCAGAGTCTATTGACATTGGTCTATTTAGATCCCAATTAGAACAACTAATCAATGGTAAGGCTATTGAAATGCCAACCTATGATTTTTCGGGACATAAAAGGTCTATAACCACCACACATATTCCATACTCATCAATAATTATAGTAGAAGGAATTTTTGTATTGTATTATCTACAGCTTTGTAAATTATGCACAATAAGAGTCTTTATTGATACTTCAGAAGATATTCGTTTTAAGAGGAGGGTCGATCGAGATATAAAAGAACGTGGCAGGACAAAAGAAGCCGTGAGAACACAATATCAATCTACTGTTCAACCAATGCATAAAAAATTTATTGAACCTTCTAAGAATAATGCGGATCTTATAGTTAAAGGGGAATATCGTTTAAGGGATGTGATAGATAGAATAAATACAAAAATCAATTTTAAAAATGACCCTAACTCCCCTTAATTCAGGCTGGATCGAAGTTGTCTGCGGTAGTATGTTTTCTGGTAAAACAGAGGAATTAATAAGGAGGCTTCGAAGAGCAGAAATTGCTAAAATGAATATAGTGATATTCAAACCAAAAATTGATTCACGTTTTAGTGCTGAACATATTGTTAGTCATAATCAATTAAAAATGAGATCACATGTTATAAGTGACACAAAAGAAATTCTTAAAATCTCAAAAAATAATGAAGTTGTAGGTATTGACGAAGCTCAGTTTTTTGATCAATCTATAGTTATGATCTGTAAACAGTTAGCCGGAGAAGGAAAGAGGGTCATTGTTGCTGGTCTAGATACGGATTATCGAGGTTTGCCATTTGGCCCCATGCCAGAGATAATGTGTGAAGCTGACTATCTTGATAAGTTAAGAGCCATATGTGTGAAGTGTGGGAACCCCGCCTCCTATACACAACGCACAACAAAAGATCCAGGGCAGGTTGTTATCGGAGAACTTGACAAATACGAAGCTCGCTGCAGAAACTGCTTTCGGTCTGCAGATAAAAATTTATAATGAAAATAACAGGTCTAATTGGAATTGCATTATTGTTAGGTATAGCTTACGCATTATCTAATAATAGAAAAGCGATTAGCGCTCGTACAGTTGTATGGGGAATCAGTTTACAAATATTTTTTGCCATTATTATTTTAAAAATACCTTTTGTAAAAGCACAATTCTCTTTTGTTGATACACTATTTAAAAAGTTAATCAGTTTCTCTGATGCAGGGGGCGACTTTTTATTTAAATCATTCATCCCTGGTGTGGGCTATCATGAAGCTATGATCAACTTTGCATTTCGAGCCTTGCCTGTCATAATCTTCTTTTCAAGCCTCATAGCCGTCACATATCACTTTGGGATCATACAATTCATAGTAAAACAAGTCGCTCTAGTAATGAAAAAAAGTATGAAAACTAGCGGTGCAGAAACATTAAGTGTCTCTGCAAACATATTTGTGGGGCAAACTGAAGCTCCCATTCTTATTCGTCCATACGTTAATAAGATGACAAATTCAGAATTAATGGCAATTATGACAGGTGGATTTGCAACTGCTGCTGGTTCTGTTTTAGCACTTTATGTATTATGGCTCCAAGGAATACCTGGCATAGCAGGACACATGCTAGCGGCGAGCATTATGTCTGCGCCAGCTGCGTTGGTAATTGCAAAAATAATTTATCCAGAAACAAACAATTCTGAAATGGGAGATGAAATACGTATCGATATTAATAGGGAAACTGAGAATGGCATGGATGCACTTGGAAGAGGAGCCACTGATGGATTAAAGCTAGCAGCTAATGTTGCTGCTATGTTGGTTGCCTTTATTTCTATCATAACCATGATCAATTTTTCTTTAGAATTTTTATTTTCAACCACAATGCAAGATATTTTGGGGGTTTTATTTCAGCCACTTGCCTGGACGATGGGTATCCCATGGGCAGAAGCAAGAGTAGTGGGTAGCCTGATGGGGGAAAAAATTGTTTTAACCGAATTAATTGCTTATGCTAATTTGAGTGAATTAATTGATAATAATGCAATTTCTGAAAGAACAGCAATTATTTCCAGTTATGCACTTTGCGGGTTTGCTAATTTTGGATCAATTGGGATACAACTAGGAGGTATTGGGGGCATGGCTCCTGATAGAAGAAAAGATCTCTCTAAATTAGGAATGAAAGCTATGATTGGTGGTGCATTGGCCTCTTGGTTAACCGCAACAATTGCTGGAATATTGATTTAAAGGTTTTTATGAATTTATTAATTATGGGTCCTCCTGGAGTTGGTAAAGGTACCCAAGCAAAAATAATAAAAAATGAGCTGAAAATAGCACATCTTTCAACAGGCGAAATTCTGCGTAAAGAAATAGCAATGGGGACTAAAGTTGGGCTTATAGCAAAGGATTATATAGATAAAGGACAGTTAGTCCCCGATCAAATATTGTTAGATATCATTAATGATAGGATTGTTTTACCCGACTGTAAGAATGGATATCTACTAGATGGTTTCCCAAGAACACTGGGGCAAGCAAACGGGCTTGAAAAAATAATGCGATCTTTGAACCATTCTCTGGATATGGCAATTAGCTTAACTGCAGATGAAGATGAATTAATAAATAGGCTCATAAAACGTGGACAAAAGTCAGGTAGAACCGATGATACTCCAGAAGTTATAAGAAAACGCCAAAAAATTTATTGGGTCCAGACTGCACAAATATTAGACTTTTATCAAAATAAAAACCTGCTGAAAAATATAGATGGTCTGGGCGAAATAAATGAAATAACAAATAGAATATTAGCAGTATTGAAATAACAGATGATTAAAGTAGGGCTAACTGGGGGGATTGGATGTGGTAAAAGTACAGTGAGTTCATTGTTTGAAAAGTGGGGGGCTTATATTCTAGATGCAGACTCTGTTGCAAAAGATATCTTAAATAAAAACGAAACTGCCCAAAGTGAAATCATTGCAGAATTTGGCACAGATGTATTAGGTCGTAGTGGAAATATTGATAAGCCTAAATTAGCTCGAGTTGCTTTTCAAGATGAGAATCATCAATTACGTTTAAATGCAATAATACACCCTTATGTTTTTGATGAGATTGATTCCAATTTTGATTTAATAAAATCAACTAAGAAGCATCAAATATTTATAGTAGATGCTGCTCTCATCTATGAATCGGGTGCAGATACACATATGGATTATGTTATTGTAGTTACTTCGCATCTAAAATTGCGCACTCAAAGAGTTATGGAACGAGGTGGCTTAACAAGAGGAGAGTTTTTAACAAGGATAGAATTGCAATGGCCTGATGAAGATAAAGTTCATATGGCAGATTTTGTTATTCATAACAATAGCACAGAAGAAAAACTATCAGACGAAGCAAGGAATGTTTTTGATCTTCTAACCTAGGCTACTCCCTTAGAGCCAAAGGTCTGTCTAATATTTCTTTTAGAACAACTGCTTTTTTTAGTGTGGTCTTAGAATTAAATAACACTTTTTTTAAATCAGTCTTTTTATTCCATTTATTCCCTAGGTGCAATTCCTTTCTATCTGCTAGCTTAGAATGATAGACTGCATTATCAAAGTCTTCAGCCATTCCATCAATTTCTGAAAACTCTCCTTCATCAGGAGTTAAAGCACCCTCTAAAGAACCATCTTGTACCTCATTAACTATCTCTTTATCTAAACTGTTAAATTCTTCTTCAATAACATTGGCTATAATAGGACTAGCTTCTGGCGTTTTTGGGTTCTGTTCAAAAAGGTCATTTAATAATGACTCAAGATTTGTTTCTTGTTTTTCGTGGACTGTAGAATCTGAATCCCACTCAGAGTCAGATTCTATTTCTTTCCGCTTTTGATTCTGCTCTCGCTTTTTCATGAAACCCGAGATAAAGTAAAGAAGAAGAATTCCTAACCATTCCATATTATTTTTCCGGCTTTTCTAAAAGAAGCAAGATTCCATTACAGAATATTTCATTTAATAATGGTATCCATGAGAAGGGGTTTTTTATCTTAGGAAGGCCAAAACGAAATGAGTAAGCTGGCCTAATGAACCAATTACTTTCTTTTTTAATAATAAAACCTATATCTTTTAGCAGGTTTCGTATTTCATAAATTGAAACCCTTGTATTTTTAGTTTCAATCAAATATTCAATCTTATTTTTTGGACAACCTATTAGTTTTAAATATCCTTTATATAATAGGTTAGGCAATAAATGTAAATATGGCAATTTGCCTAATAGAATGGGAACAGTTTGCTGATGTCCCGCATATGCACAATATTTTGGAGGGAATGATATAAATAGTTTCCCCCCGGGCCTTAAAAGGTCATAAATATTATTTAGTGCTAGTCTCTTATTTTCAATATGCTCAATTACATCTCTTATAATAATAGTATCACACTTTTCGACTAATTCATTATTATAAGATTGAGGTTCACATATATTCGCTTGGAATAGATGTAGTGAGTTATCTCCATTCAATAAAACCGCATTATTAAATCTTATATCGGATAATTCCATTCCCGAGCATTTTGCTCCTTTATCAAAATAAAATTTGAGCAATCCTGCTTCTGCACATCCTATTTCTAATATACTTTTGCCACTAACATTTGAATCTCCAATATAATCGAAAAGGAAATTCTCACCATACCATTGCTGTTCATTGTAACAACGCAAGCATCTATTGGAAATTTGTTCTGCTATATGACTAGGAACTGAGATATCCAAAATATTAATCTCACTTCAAATCTAATTATCTTCAACAGGGTCTTCTGAAGATGAATCAGCACCCGTGTCGGCAATTGAATCTCTCATGGTTGTATCTGATTTTATATTTTCTAATTTATAAAAATCCATAACCCCCATGTTGCCAGCTCTAAATGCTTCTGCCATCGCTGTTGGCACCATTGACTCTGCCTCTACAACCTTCGCTTTCATTTCCTGTGTCTTAGCTGTCATTTCCTGCTCTTCAGCAACTGCCATTGCTCTTCTAGTTTCAGCCTTTGCTTGGGCAACACGTAGATCTGCTTCAGCTTGGTCTGCCTGCAGGGAAGCCCCAATATTTTTCCCAACATCAAGGTCAGCGATATCAATTGATAAAATTTCAAAAGCAGTTCCTGCGTCTAGACCTTTATCTAATACCGCTCTAGATATATTATCTGGATTTTCTAAGACCTCAGAATAATTCTTGGCAGACCCAATTGCAGAAACAATCCCTTCTCCTACCCTTGCAATAATGGTATCATCAGTGGCTCCACCCACAAGGCCTGGGATATTAGTCCTCACGGTAACTCTTGCCCTTGCTTTCAGCTCAATTCCATCTTTTGCAACAGCTGCTAGGTATCCATCCATTGGCGCGTTGATAACCTTAGGATATACGGACGTTTGAACTGCTTCTTTCACATCACGACCAGCTAAGTCGATAGCCGTTGCGGTTTCAAAAGGTAATTGAATGTTTGCTTTGTCAGCAGCAATCAAAGCTGCTACTATATTTTGGACATTCCCCCCTGCAAGATAATGTGTCTCAAGCATATCGGTTGAAATATGTGCTAAACCAGCCTTATGAAGATTGATAACACCATCAGTCACTAGCCTAGGAGAAATTTTTCTCAATCTCATACGGATAAGGTCAACAATTCGAATCCTGCCTACACCAAGCGAAACAATCCCTTGAATCCACATTCCAACAGGCACAAAATAAAAAAGAGTAATCGTCACAATTACGATTAAACCAAGTAAGAACATTTGTATAACAGGCATAATTATTTTTCCCTTTTTATTTAATTAATTCCCTAACCAATACTCTATTACCATCTACAGAAAGTACTGTTATTTCTTTTCCCTGATCAATAAATCCACCTTCACTTACAACAAAAACTCGTTGTTCTCCTACTTTGACCCAACCTGAAGGGTGTAAGTCAGTGTCTGCAACCCCTGTTAAGCCATCTAATGTTTCCCAGCCTTGTGTATTTGAATACCCATCTTCCTTTTTTTGTATATCAGGCGATGTCAGTTGATCCCAAAATTTTGTTTTCATCATGAGTCTGATCAATAAAACTAAACCAATAGCCGCACCAATTAGACCTATGATAAAACCATCCATAGCTTGTTCCATTATTTCTTCTCCTACAGGGACATCGGGCAGTAATAACAAATATAAACCGTACAGCATAAATCCAATGCCACCCAAACCTACTATCCCGAAACCAGGGATGACAAGCATTTCAAGCAAAACCAATCCTAGTCCAGCAAAAACAAAAAGCATATCAGACATGGTTGCAAGTTCAGCTATATAAGAAGCACTCAAAGATAATATCAGGCAGGCAAGTCCTACAAAACCAGGGATTCCCCATCCTGGGCTTTGCAGCTCAAATAGTATACCTAAAAATCCAAATGTAGTCAGTAAAGATGCGACTACAGGATCAGTTAAAAACCGTACAATTTTTTCAGACCAATTTTCTGATGTTTCAATAAGTTCAGCTGTGCTATAACCAAGAGAGTCCAATAATGCATCAATAGTCTCAGCGCTTCCATCAGCAATACCATATTTTATTGCTTGATCGGTAGTCAATGAGATCAATTTCCCTTCTTTCTGCCCTTCAATATCATCAACAAGAACTGAATCACCATTTATCACTAAGTGGGTAAATGCTAATTCTTCATCTACCATTCCTCTTGCAATATCTTTATTACGTCCTCTTTTTTCTGCTGTTGAGGCCATTTCCTCTCTCATAAAACTAATAACTTTTTCACTACCCTTTTTACCAGACATATCTACGGCCGTGGCAGCGCCAATCAAGCCTCCACCTGCCATATAGACTTGTTCACATGATAGTGTTATCAATGCGCCTGCTGATATAGCACGACGGTTTACAAATGCAACTGTCTTAATATCCACACCAAGTATCGCATCTTTAATCTGTGTTGCAGCGTCTACCCTCCCACCAAATGTATTGATATCAAAAACTACAACCTCAGCATCCATTGATTTTGCTTCTTGCAACATTCTATTAATAAAGGGCGGCAGACCAAGATCAATAGTCCCTTCAATTGGAATCCTGTATACTGTATCTGAATACAATACTGAAAATATGTAAAGAAGATGAATTAAGTGCTTTCTCATAAATGAAAATTTGATTTTAATTGAAAAAAACTAGCAAAATTTAGTTAGAACAAAGCCGTAATTTCACATAGAATGAAATTATCTCACTCCATATCATATTATTCACTAATTGTCTTAAAAAAGTTTCTTTCAACTTTATCTGCAAGGACTAGATATAAAATATCTAATCAACTAGCGAGCTTACTTTATAATTATATAAATATTCGTAAGAATCAGGCAAAAACTAACTTGAAGAAAGCTTTCCCCTTTTGGTCTGATAGAAAAATACGTTTCACTCTTAAAAAGATGTATCAGTTTTTTTCTTTTAATTTTATTCAATTTATTTCCGTTCCACAATCATGGGAAAAATTGGAAATAGAAGTAATAGGGAGAGATATTTTAGATTCTAATTTAGAGAAAGGCCGGGGCGTGATTTTTATCACAGGTCACTTTGGTGCCTGGGAAATCTTGGGGAAATGGCTGGGAGAGCATACCGAGTTATTTGCTGGTATTGCACTTCGCCAAAAGAATAAAGGAGCAAATCAATTTTTTCAAGAACAACGGGAGTTGCCTGGTACTAAGCAGTTTTACAAGAGGGAAAATTCAATAGAAATAGCGTATGAGATATTATCAAGCAATGGAGTTTTAGGCCTAGTAAGCGATCAAGATGCAAGGAAAAAAGGTGTTTTTGTTAATTTTTTTGGGTCTCCTGCATCAACGCCTAAGGGGGCGGCATTATTTCACCTAAATACGGCCGCACCAGTAATGATGGGAGCATGTACACAAAAAGGCTTTCAAAAATATGAAATCAGATTTTTTCAAGTTGATACATCCATTCAGAGTGTTGAGAGAATTACCCAAAGCTATACAAGCCTACTTGAAGAGTGTATAAGGAAAAATCCTGGGCAATATTTTTGGTTCCACAAGCGCTGGAAGACGGCACCCTAAGTTCTTATGTTCGAAAGAATAAAAAGTAATAATGACTTAGCAGTTGAAAAAGCTATTCGAGTGCTAAAGATAGGTGGCATTATCATATATCCAACAGATACCCTTTACGGCTTTGGTTGTGATGCGAATAATAATGATGCTATAAAGAAAATCAATTCAATCAAATCTAGGAAGGGGCCAATGAGTGTATTAGCCCCCAATATTAGAATGGCTCTTAGATGGATGAAAGTAGGGAAACAAGAAAAATTACTTGTTAAGGAAAAGCTGGGTGGAGCAACAACTGTAATTGCGCCAGTAAAAGATGATATAGTATCTGGATTAATAATAGGACAAGATCAAACTCTGGGTATAAGAGTTCCTGATCATCATTTTTGTAATAAGCTTGCTAGTAAATATCTAAAACCTGTGATAACAACTAGTGTAAACCGGTCTGGAGAAGATCCAGCGACAATTCCAGATAAAATTGCATCTCAATTTTCTAATGAAGTAGAACTCTTAGTGGATGATGGAATAATTAATCAAGGTGGCTCTACTATTTATTTATTAAGGGATAAAAATTGGAAAATATTAAGATCATAAGAATATTATTTTTCTTAATCCTAATTAATCCATTATTTGGGGATTATCCTTTTAAGGTTGGAGAAAAACTTATTTACGATGCATCATTTGGGAGCGTTGATGCTGCTAATGGTGCTTTAAAAGTATTAAGTAAGGAACTTATAAATGATATCATGACCTACCATGTACAATTCACAGCGAAGTCAAAAGGCTTAATGAATTATTTATTCCCAATAAACGATCAAATTGACATTTGGTTAAATGAATCTTCCTTATTGCCAATAAAAGTCTTATCTAACATTCAGGAAGGACAATATCAGAAAAAAAGGGAAACTTTTTTATACCACAACTATGGATATGCTATTACAGATGGAGACACCGTAGAGATAGATGATTCCATCCATTCACCTTATTCATTATTTTATTTTTTTCGTAACCAAGAACTATTAAAAATGGAAGGGACGATCATAAAAACAATTCAAGGGAAAAAGATTAGCCCGCTTAAACTTAAAATTGAAGAAAATATTCATGGCACAGTTCCCGCTGGCAAATGGTCTTGTTTTAAGGTGACTCCCACAATGAAGGAAAAAAAGGAATCTAAAAATCAAGCAACCATGTCTATTTTATTTTCAGATGATGAAAATCGATATCCTATCAAAATAAGGATGAACCTTAAATATGGCTCACTTACTCTAAAACTAAAACAGATTATTAATTAAATAATCTAGAAATATCCTGGAAGATAATAGTAACCATCAACATCAGAATGAATGCCATACCTACCTGCTGAATTGCAATCCTCGTTTTAAACGTTAACGGTCGCCTAATCAGGGCTTCAATCAAGTGAAGGAAGATATGCCCTCCATCTAAGCCCGGGATTGGTAAGATATTTAACAGAGCCAAATTGACACTTAGTAAAGCCATAAAAGTAAGAAATGGTGTTAAGCCAGCTTCAGCAGTTTGACCCGCAAGCTGCGCTATCATAATAGGGCCACCAAAATCTTTTACTGATGCTGCACCAGTCCCTAACATTCGCAGGCTTTCAATGATCATTCCAAAGCTTGCAAGGGTTCTAGACCAACCAAATCTAACAGCATCAATAATTGTCATATTATTGTATATAATCTCTGGGGCAATTCCAATTGCTCCTAATGTGTCAGCTCCATTTTTCTTTGGTACAATGTGGTTTGCTGTAATGATATCAAAATCTAAAATTGAATTGTTTCTTTCAATTAGTAGTTTTATTTCTGTATTAGGCTGAGCATGTATAACACGAGTAAGATCGTCCCAGGTATTGATCTGTTCACCATCAATATTAATTATGCGATCACCCGGAAGAATTCCTCCTTTTTGGGCTGGTCTCTCAAGCTGAAGTTCTCCAACCACCGGCTCGTTTTTAATCTCAGGAGACCCTTGGTAAAATCCTATGGAACCAAAAATCACAAATGCTAGTATCGTATTCATTATTACTCCAGCACTCAAGATCCATATTTTCCCCCAGAGAGGTTGGGACATAAACTCGTATTTTTCATGTTTTAATTCAGTATCCATACTTTCATCAAGAATACCCGCCATTTTCACGTACCCACCTAATGGTAATAATGCAATAACATACTCTGTATTAGATCCGATTCGTCCTGGTTTTTTTATTTCTTTCTTAAATATTGGTTGCCACTTCCATTTACCTTCAGACCGTTTATAAAAAAATAAATTAAATAATAAACCATTATCTATAGATTTAATGGTAAGAAATCTAGGGGGGATGCCTATTGAGAATCGCTCTACGCGAACCCCTACTGATCTGGCTGCTATAAAATGACCATATTCATGAATGGTGATTAATACACCAAGAATTATAATTGTTGCCCAAAGAGTTGTCATTATGTTTTAATCTACTATTAAATAAAATTCTATATCCACTATATCAGTAATTAGTTACGAATTCTTTTACCCAGTCATCTAATTCGGATAGATCAGTAAGAGATGGGTCCTCATTCCATGGATGTTTTTCAAGAACAGATTGATTTATTATTGGTATATCAGTGAATTTGATCTCTCCATCTAAAAAGCGATATACAGCGTAATCATTAGATAAATTTAATGCGGCACCTGAAGTTCCAAATCTTTCTAGAACTTTAAATCCCAGGGCAATAGAAGGGAATCTTTCAAAGTCTGGCTTTTCAAATGTTAAATCACCACAATTAACAAGGTCAAGCCTTTCCCATGTCGCTTCTATGTGCCTTGGATAGGTGAGTGCATATTGAATAGGAACCTTCATATCTGGTACTCCCATCTGTGCTTTGACTGACCCATCCTTCATTTCAACCATGGAATGAATAATTGATTGCGGGTGGACAACAATACTTATTTGATCAGGTTCAATTTCAAATAGCCAATAGGCCTCTATGACCTCTAAGCCTTTGTTCATCATTGTTGCACTATCTATTGTTATTTTTTCCCCCATATCCCAGTTTGGATGATTTAATGCTTCTTCAATTTTTATATCACTGAATGAGGATAATTCTTTTTTTCTAAAAGGACCACCACTGCCAGTTAAAATTATTTGTTGAACTTCTTTAAGGTCCTCTCCAACTAAACACTGCCAAATTGCGGAATGCTCGCTATCAACAGGAAAAATTTTTGCCCCTGATTCTTGTTGGGCTTTTTTAATGATATTGCCTGCCATGACCAAGCTTTCTTTATTCGATAAAGCAACATCAACCCCAGCTTCAATAGCACAAAGGGTGGGTTGCATTCCTTGACCTCCAACAATCGCATTAAGCATAACATCAACATCAGTTCTTTTAGCAAGCTCCAATAACCCAGATCTGCCGACTAATATTTCAATATTTAATGAACTGAGGTCCTCTTTTATCGAAGAATATGCTTTTTCATCTACAATGCATACTCCGCGTGGTTGATATAGAGCAATCTGTTGTAGCAATAATGTCATATTCTTGTTTGCAGATAAATAAACGACCTCTAATTCATCTTTCAAATGAGAGACAACTTTTAATGCATTAACCCCAATAGAGCCAGTAGATCCTAAAATTGAAATTCGTTTTCCCATTAAAATATTTCTTTTTGTAAAAAAATTGTAGTTAAAACCCTATCAGAATTCATACGCGCTTCTATGCCTAAAATAAAGATTGATAATGGCACAGTTATATCCAGCCCTAAAAAGTTAATCTGTCCTTCAATTTTAGTTGGAATATTTTCGCCAATTAAATACGAGTTTTCTTTGAAAAAGTTAGACCCGGCACCAATTCTAAATCGAGTTGATTTAAGAGATATCCACTTTCTAATATCAAAAGTAATTGAAGAAATTCTAAAATGTTCAAGACCTTTTAAATCAACACGCTGAATACAAGTACTCCAATTTAAAGTATCATTATTTGTTCCAAAATAATACTGTATACCTGCTCCCAAAACTTGAGGAGCCTCTTCTTGAATGTAAAAACCATATGCCTTAGTAGTTATAGATAGGTTTTTTGTTATTTTTAGTCCCATATCAACATTTGGATAAGACCAATAATCATTATTTTGTTGATTGAAGATTGTACAATATCCTGTTTGAAACATAAAACGATTTTCTCTTGATGGGTCAATAGCAGCAGAACTACTCAACCAAAAGGATGATGAATATACAATGCTTCTTATGGGTGCTTCATCAAACCTAAATGTCACAGGTTCTGAAAAAGCGATCACAGCTAACAAACCTGATTTTAAAATTAGTCTTAATAACAATAATTAAATTATTCCTCGTTGTGATGACTTAATAAAATTTACAATCTGGTTTTTAACATCAGATGAATCCATTTCATCAATTATACGATTAAGAGATTCCATTCTGTTGGATCCTGACCTAAAATATATTTTATAGATTTTTTTAATCTGTTTTCGATCCTTCAGAGAAAACCCTCGTCTTTTTAAGCCTAAACTATTTACGCTCTTAAATTCTAAAGGATTCTCAGCTGCTAGTATATATGGGGGGACATCTTGGACGGCTCTGAATCCTCCTCCTATAAACGCATGTGAACCAACTTTTGTGAATTGGTGGATTAATACTCCGCCTCCAAGAATTACCCAGTCCTCTAATTCTACATGACCGCCAAGTGTAGATAGATTAGACATAATAACATTATCTCCAAGTATACAATCGTGTGCAACATGAGTAGAGGCCATTAATAAACACCCCGAGCCAATAGAAGTTTTGCCTAAGGCTTTTGTACCTCTATTAATTGTCACATATTCTCTAATTACCGTTTTATCTCCGATATTAGTAATTGTTTCTTCACCTTCAAATTTTAAATCTTGGGGTATTTCACCTATGGAGCTACAATGAAAAATCTTACAATTTTTCCCAATGGTAGTATTGGAGCATATTGTCACATGATTACCAATGATGCAATTATCTCCAATAATTACATTAGGCTCTATAACAGTGTATGGTCCTATTTTTAGATTAGAACCTAATTCAGCGCTTGAATCAATTAAAGCCGTAGGGTGAATCAAAGTGGTCCTCTTATTCTTCTGCGCGATCTACAAGACTTGCTGTGAATAGAGCATCCACAGCAAGCTTGTTATCTACAGAACAGGTACCGTGGAATTTACATAGGTTAAGTTTTTTCTTAACAAGTTCCACTTTTATTACTAATTGATCTCCAGGGACTATGGGCTTTTTAAACCTTGCACTTTCAACTGTTGTGAAAAACATATTTTTTGTTAATGGATCGTCAACCTGATTCAACATCAAAAAAGAACCCGCCTGGCAAAGGACCTCAAGCGAAAGGACACCAGGCATAACTGGTTGCCCTGGGAAATGACCTTGGAAAAATGGTTCATTTATTGTCACATTTTTCAAGGCAGTAAGAGACTTCTCTGGTTCATTGATTTCGATCTTATCAATCAATATGAAAGGATATCTATGTGGCAATATTTTTATTATATCATTTATATCAAAGCTGGTCTTATCTAAAAATTCATTCACGATTATTCCCTGCCCATAATTCATTTAGCTCTTTTGAATATTGTTTTTTTAACTTTTTTACAAACTCCACATTACTTGCATGCCCTGCTCTTGCTGCAGTAACGTGTCCTTTAATTGGGACCCCTAGCAATGCTAAATCTCCAATTAAATCTAGAGTTTTATGTCTCACTGGTTCATTTTTAAACCTTAATACTTTTCCATTTAATATTCCATTTGCTCCTTGAATTATATTGTGTTCAATACCAAATAAATTCTTTAGTCTATCTATTTCAATTGAATCAATTTCTTTATCAATTATTACCACTGCATTTTCTAGGCCTCCACCCTTTATAAGGCCACGCTCTTTTAGCATTTCTACTTCACTTAAGAAGCAAAACGTCCTAGCTGGTGCAACTTCAAAAGCAAAATCTTCTTCCATGTTATATATAGCTTCATACTGAGAGCCAAGCGCAGGAAGATTATATTCAACCATAAATGTTATTCTAAACCTATCTGAAGGAATTACATGAATATCAATATCTCTGTATGGATTTGTATAATTGACTGCCCTAGTAATCTCGAGAACCTTTCGCTCTTCATCCTGAGCTTTTATGCCAGCTTTAATAAGGCATTCAACAAAATCTTTTGCACTGCCATCCATAACGGGCGGTTCTTTGCCTGTGAGTTCAATTAAAATATTATCTAGCCGAAGACCACTAACTGCCGCAAGAGCATGTTCAACAGTATGTATCCTAACATCGTTTTCTTCAATTGTCGTCCCTCTCGAAATATCAACTACATGATCAATATCTGCCTTTATTTCAGTACAACCAGTGATATCTGACCTTATGAACCGAATCCCAAAATTTTCTGGGGCTGGATGAAACGTAATAGTCGTTTTAACACCTGTATGTAACCCAATACCTTGACACGATTGAGAACTTCTGATAGTTCTTTGTTTTCTTTCCATTTTCTAATTTAGTGCTTTGTTTGATCTTTAATCAACATATCCAGCTTTTTTCTTAATCTTCCGATTTGATTAATGAGCGCTTGCCGTTTGTTGTGATCTTTAATTTCTCTTGCTGGAAACCCAGCATATACTTTCCCACCTTTTAATGATTTTGTAATACCAGACTTTGATGCGACAATAGATCTATCGCCTACTTTGAGGTGGGGTGCAACTCCAACTTGTCCTGCGAAAGTACAATAGTTACCTATTTCAGAACTACCAGCAATTGCAAACCCTGCTGTCAACAGACAACCTTTTCCAATCTTTACATTATGAGCGATATGTACCAGATTGTCTATCTTCGTCATTTCACCAATAACTGTACTGCCAATAGTTGCTCTATCAATGGCACAGTTTGAACCAATTTCTACATTATCTTCAATAATTACATTTCCTTCCTGAGGAATTTTTTCATGAAAGTCATTTTCTGTCACATAACCAAAACCATCACAGCCAATAGATGTATTACTATGTACAATAACATTATTGCCTATGGTACAATTATCATGGATAGAAATATTAGGCGATAATAAACAACTTTTTCCTAAAGTTGTATTCTCTCCAATCACAGTATTTGCTCCAATTTTACATTTATCGCCAATAATAACTCCATCTTTAATGACAGCACCAGCTTCAATAGTAACTGCTTTACCTATCCGCACATTTTTTGCTAGAACTGCTTTCGAATCAATATAAGGGTCTTTCAATTTTTTATTTGAAAAAAGTGTTAAAGTTTTAGCCATGGCTAATTGCGGATTTGAGACAATGATACCACTTTTCCCATTAAGGATAGAGGCCTCATCTACAAATACGGCATCTGCCTTAGTATCCTTTAAGTATTTTGAATACAATGGGTTTCCCAGAAATGTGATGGTCCCAGGACTTGCATTTTGAATCTCAGAAACACCTGAAATAGTTGTATCTGATTCCCCAACGACTTCGCCATCAACATGTTTGGCAACCTCACCTAAAGTGAGTTTCATTTTATTTTTCGGTGGTTAGATTACGCAATTCATGTAAAACATCATCGGTCATATCATATTGAGGCTTTACATATAATAAACCCATATTAGCATCAATGATGTAGTCAAATCCTTTATCGATTGCTACCTTTTTGACCGCTTCTCTAACCTTGCCAAGAATTTCATATTCCATTTGTGCTGATTTTTTCATTAGTTCACCTTGTGGACCAACTTTTTCAGCTTGATAGACTTGAATCGCACGCTCCATCTGAATCATTTGTTGTTTAATACTTTCACCTTTATCTAAGGCCATTAGTCGCTTTACTTCGTAGTCTTTATTTAGACTATCTAATTGTAACAACATACCTTCATATTCAACTTGTACTTTTTGATATTCCATCTGCAATTGAGATTCTGCTTCAGTGAATTCTTCATATTCAGTACGAATTCTTTCAGATTGAATGTAGCCAATTTTGAGTTCGGCTAAACCAATCGAGGCCATCCCTAAAAAGATTGTAATAAATAAAATATATCGAGAAGATTCTTTCACAGCTTACTCCTTATTTTTAAAATTGTTGTCCAAAGGTAAGAGTCGTTTTCCAACCAGGTTCTAGTTCTCCATAGGCATTGACCCTATCAAAGCCATAGCCGATGTCGAATCCTAACATCCCTATCATAGGCATAAAAAAGCGAATGCCCGCACCTAATGATCTTTTTAAATCTAGAGGTCCACTCCTAGGTAAACTTAACCTTTCCATTAAATCTACAGAAGACCAAACATTTCCCATCTCTGCAAAAATGATTCCATAAACTACAGGATTTTCAGCGAAGGGTACTCGAAATTCTGTTCCAAATTTAATCATAGCGTTCCCGCCTATGGGATTACCACTAAGCGTTACAGGCCCAACACGGTTATCATCATAACCCCTTAACGGATTGCCATAGGGGATTCCATTACCACCCATTACAAAACGGTCATAAAAAGGGATATATGATAGAGTGCCATCTTTTGACGGTAAATCTTTAATTACTCCTATTTTCATGGAATTCATTAAAACAAATTTCCAAAATGTTGGAGTAAACCACTCTAGAGTAAGGGTATGCTTATGAAAATTTTCTTGGCCGCCAAGAACCCATCCCGACAGGGTAGAGTTGAGTGAAAAATGTGAACCAATTGTTGGGAACTCTGGGTGGTCTCTACTATCTCTTCTAATAGTCTGGACAAAGCTAATTCCATCAGTTTTGGTTTTACCCCCTGCATAGCTATCTAAGTCTGATTGGCTACCAGAATAGGATCTCCTTCTCACCATAAATCGCCAAGTTCCTCTAAAAAAATCATCCGGCCATTTGAATATTCGCCCCCATACAATACTTCCATAAGCACTTGTTGTTTCTAATGGTGAATAATACATTGCAGAGCCACCACCTCTCATATCAAAGCCAAGAGAAGCACCTAATAAATTTTTTGTATCATTGACCATTGGGTCTGTAAAGCTAATTGAAGCTCTTCTACTTTTAGGTCTAGTAACATTAGATCCTTGGTACATATAAGTGCTTTGACTGCCCGAATTAATTCCTTCATTATAGCTAAAACTAAAACTTTGCCCCTTGCCTCTAAAGTTTGGCAATGATAGCCCACCACCGCCTGTAAGTCCATAATATTGAGAATAACCCATATTTGCACTTGCCTGCCCCGCTGGTTTTTCTTCAACGGTAAATTCTATATTAATTTTATCTTCTGATAAGGGTAAAATATTTGGTGCTGCATTTGCAAAATAATTCAACATCATAACTTCACGATAACTACGCGCAATTAAATCTTGGTTATACACATCTCCTGGGAAGACTCGCAATTGACGCCTTATTACATTTTCCCTCGTCCTAGTATTCCCCGCGATAGAAATCTGATTAATGTAAACTTTATGATTTTCTGTAATTACAAAATGAATATCTAGCGAATCTTTTTCCACGGGTGTGATCTTTGGTTCTATTCTGCTATAAATATATCCTCTATCTAAATATAGTCCTTGTACCCTTGAGAAGACTGCCAAATTAAAATCTTCATCACTGTAGTTCTCGCCAATATCCAAAGCGAGGCTACGATCTAAAACCTCTTGTTTAAACAAGGTCATTCCTTCCCAAGAAAAATTACGATACTTGTATTGTGGCCCTTCGTCGACTGTAAAGACTATATTCATTTTTTTTCCATCATTCGAATACTGAACTGAATCACTAGTAAAATGAAAGTCTCTGTAACCTTTATTTCGGTAGAATGTTGAAATAAGCGCCATATCATCTTCAAATTTTTTCTTATCAAAGCTTGAACGCCAAAAAAAGTACCAGCTCTGCTGCTTGGTCTCTTTCATCTGCCAACGCAGTCTAAAATCAGAAAAGGCTTCATTCCCTTCGAAAATAATTTTATCTATTTTTGTCTTTTTATTCTCTTGAATTGTAAAGATGATATCTCTAACCAACTCTTTGCCTTTGCCTCCAAATAAAATTGTTTCTCCTTTTGGCGTAGATAGCTGAGATAAAATATTTGCATTAAGGTAACCTTTCTCAATGTAGAGGTTTTGTATTAATTCTTTAGTCTCTCGGATTGTGTTCGGCTTAATTCTTTGACCTTTAGATAAGGTGATTTCATCATCAAATTTTCTATCTTTTATTTTTTTATTACCTTTAAATATGATTTGACCTAAAATATAATTTTCTTTGACATTGATTGATAATGATAAACCCTCATCTGATTCTTCATCGTATTTTATTTGCACATCCTGAAAAAGACCCAATTGCCAAAGCCTTTTCACTGCTCTTGGAAAATCTGCTGGAGTAATCGTTTGTCCTTCTCTTAAACCTGCGGTAAATAAAATAGTGTTTTCTGAGGTAGCTACGTTACCAACCACAGAAACTTTTACAAGTTTGATAACCTCATCTTGAGTTTGAGGATATAAAAAACATGAAAGAAGCAATAATATTAATATGTACTTCATATCGTATTTGCTATCTGCTCGCTGACTTTTCCGAATCGACGCTCCCTTGATTGAAATTCAAATATTGCATCCATCAATTCTTCTTCTCTAAATGCAGGCCAATATGTATCTGTCATAAAGATTTCTGTGTAAGCAATCTGCCAGAGCAAAAAATTGCTTAATCGACATTCACCACTTGTTCTAATTAACAGATCAGGATCAGGAATATCTTTAGTGTATAATAAGTTAGAAAAATTTTGTTCTGTGATTTCATCGAGCTTTATTTCTCCTTTTCTTACTTTTTTAGCCGTTGTTTTTATGGCATCAACAATCTCTTGACGACTTCCATAGTTCAAAGCCAGACAAAGGTTCAAGCCATCGTTATCCTTCGTAATATCGACTCCATTTGTTAACTCTTGAGTCGTACTGCTCGGTAAAATATTCAAATCCCCAATAATGGTAAACCTTACATTATTTTTATTCAATGCTTCAATCTCGTCTTTAATTGTTTTGAGCAAGAGTGTCATGAGAGCACTAACTTCTGCTCGCGGCCTTTTCCAATTTTCTGTTGAGAAGGTATAAAGTGTTAAATATTTAATACCTATTTCACCACATATTCGGGTTATCTCTCTGACTGAATTTATTCCTTCTTTGTGCCCTGCAATACGAGGGAGGGAACGAGAACGAGCCCAACGACCATTTCCATCCATAATAATGGCTATATGCTCAGGGATATGGCCAGAAAGAATCTTCTCTTTTTTAGATTGTTGCATAATGTTGATGGAAAAAGCGGGCAAAATTACCTCGTGCTTACTAGGTATACAACCGCGATAGATATTGAACTATATTTTTTACTAACAGTAAACCTCAAACAACGCAGTAAAGTTCCATTTCATTTTCTATTCTATTAACGATACTATTTGTTTTGAAATACTAACATATATTTTGCCTATATCATTTAAAGACTCATGTGTCGTAAGTGGTGTCCCCGAATCAGTTGAAGACATTATGCTTTCAGATATTGGAACCTTCCCAAGGAGTGGCACCCCAAGTCGTTCGCTTTCTTTTTCACCGCCACCTTTTTTAAATAAGTCCAAGCTGATACTAAAACTTCCATTATTATCGGGTTCAACTTTTTGGCCGTTAATTTCAAGTTTTGAATTATCTGGATCCGTATTCCCGCTTAAAATCAAACCGGACATATTTTCAATTACTCCTAGAAGAGGAGTATTAACTTTTCTAAACATATCCGCCCCTTTTCGTACATCTGCTAATGCTATATCCTGAGGGGTGGTCACAATGATAGCACCGGTCATCCGCAATTTTTGAGTCAATGTTAACTGAATATCACCAGTGCCAGGAGGCAAATCTAATACTAATATGTCAAGCTCTCCCCAATCTACATCACGAAAGAACTGTTCAGTCATTCTTGAGACTAATGGACCTCGCCATATTACTGGCGTATCATTTCCGCTTATGAATCCAAAACTCATTATTTTCATGCCAAATTTCTCTAGAGGAATTAATTTATTTTCTTGTGTCATTTGAGGCTGTTCATTGATACCTAAAGTTATAGGCAATGAGGGTCCATAAATATCTAGATCAAGGAGGCCGACCTTCTTGCCTTCTCTAGCTAATGCACATGCAATATTTGCCGCGACAGTTGATTTCCCAACTCCACCTTTCCCACTTGCTATAGCTATAATATGGTCTACATTATTTACTACATTAGGGGCATTCGCGGGAGGGGTGCTGGGGGTTGAGGCTGCTTGACTTGTTACATCAATTTTTACTGAACTAAAATGAGAATCGAGTTCTTTCTTTACATCATTAATGACTGCCTGTTTCTTTTCTTCGTTTTGAGAGGAAATATTGATTTTTACATTAACATGATTATCTTTTATTACAATATCTTTTACCATCCCAAATGAAACAATATCTCTATTGAAGCCAGGATAATTAATGGACTTTAGTTTTTCTAATACTTGTTCTTTATTCATATTGTTCTGCACAAAAAAGCGGCAGTCCTAAGACAGCCGCTTTTTTTAGATTTAACTTCTCAATAATTGATTAACCTGAGTAATCCCGACCGAACCAGTCGTAGTTAATCTTAATGTATTTATTCCATTCTTCAGGAACTTCGCTTTCCTCAAAGATTGCCTCTACTGGACATTCTGGTTCACAAGCTCCACAATCGATACATTCTTCAGGATCAATGTAAAGAGAATCGTTTTCTTCAGGTACAAAACCATCTGCTTTTGCTTCAGCGCCAGCCCCCGTCTTGTCATGAGGTCCATGGATACAATCAACTGGACAAACTTCCACGCAGGCTGTATCACACGTTCCGACACAAGGCTCGGCAATTATATAAGTCATTTAAGTACTCCTTTAAGATAAAGATTGAATTCTTTGTTGTATGTACTCCCCAATTTAAAAGTAAAGTTTGAATGTAAAAAAATGTTTTGATGGTAATTTCATTCTTTAAAAATAAATGATGCTAAACAAGGAAATTAAAAATCTTAGAGTGCTTTGGTTGGCACAGACCATTTCTCAGGCTGGTGATGCTATTTATCAACTAGCGCTCATTTGGCTAATCCTGGATATGACTCAGTCCACTATTATAACTGGGATGATAGCAATGAGTGCATATTTACCAGCTTTAATATTCGGTTTATATGCAGGAGTATTCTCAGATAGATTCAATCGGTTTAAATTGATGCTTTTTTCTAATGCAGCTCAAGCATTTACAGTAATCCTAATACCATTGGCTTTATGGAATGGGATAGAAAATGCGTGGACGATTTGCGGACTGGCATTCCTCCGAAGCTGCTTTTATACATTGTTTCAACCTGCATTGCAATCTTTTATACCAATGGTATTTGCAAAAGAACATATAGTAAAAATCAATTCTATCTTAATAACCTCAGGGCAAGTTGCCTGGATGATTGGACCTTTTTTTGCGGGAGTACTATTATCTGTATTATCTTTAATAAATTTATTTGTAGTAGATGCCCTATCTTTTTTATTCGCAATTATTTTGTTATTATTTATTAGCCAACCACAACAACCTTGTGAGGATAAATTAAATAGTCATTGGGAAGATCTCAAGCATGGCCTTTCCTTTCTATTTTCCCATAAGTCTATTTTGATGATGATGATTATCACATTTATCAATAACCTATTCATAATGGGACCTGCAATTGTAGGCATCCCTATTCTTGTTAGATTAGGCCTTAGGGGCTCTGCTGCAGATTTCGCATTTGTGGAAGGCTTTATGGCTCTTGGCGCATTATTTGGTTCATATCTTGTTACAAAACTAAATAAAAAGTTTAATAATGGTATAATTTGGGGAGCAGGGTTAATAGTTGATGGAATAACTTTTTCATTTTTTTTCTGGGCTGATTCCATACCAATGGCAATGGTAATGATCTTTATTCATGGGATTGGAATTCCAATGATCATGGTAAGTAGAACTTCAATTATCCAATTATATTCACCAAACAAATACCATGGACGCTTATTTTCAGTTGCGCATATAGGCGTTGTTGGCACAACAGCATTATCATCCGCACTGATTGGCATTATTAGCGACTACATTAATATAAAAACGATCTTTTTATTCATTGGTATTGGTGCTTCTTTATGCGGTTTATTAGGTCTTTCTATTAAAAGCATAAGGAAGCTTTAAAAATATTTGCTATGAATTACATTATTATTGATCAAGGGACATCTTCCACTAAAGGGTTTTTATTTAATTCTTCTGGCCAAATTCTACATAGAAAAAGAATAAAGTGTGTTTTAAACAAGCCAGAAAAATTCCATGCTGAAAGTGACCCCGAGATTATTTTGAGGGATATAAAAGAACTTTTTCATAAAATGGTTAATCTATCAGGAAACTCCAAAATTGAACACACTGGAATATCAATCCAGAGATCTACCTTTTTATTTTGGGAAAAATCAACATGCCGGCCTGTCACTCCTGCCATTAGCTGGCAAGATTGCCGTGCGAGTGATATATCTGAAAATTTACAAACATATAAAAGGAAACTTTGGTCTATTACGGGGACACCTTTAAACGCTCATTATGGTGGTCCAAAATTTTTACATATGTTAAAAAAACATCCAAATCTTGAGAGGAAGATAAAAAGGGGTGAGTTATACTTTGGCTCATTGAGCGCTTTCCTTACGCATGCGATTACTGGAACAGCAGTTATTGATGAGTCTATTGCATGCCGTTCACTTTTTTATAATATTCATAAAGGAGATTGGTCAAGATTTGCATTAGACCTATTTCAAGTCCCAAAAAATTGCTTACCGCCGATTGTACCAGTTAAACATAATTATGGAAAAATGTTTGATACAAGCATCTCATTATCTATAATGATAGGTGATCAGCAAGCAGCACTAATAGGTCATAAAGGAATACGGAAGACATCGATTGCCACAAATTTCGGGACCTCAGGGAGCATTCAGTATAATGTTGGAGAAAAATTAATAAATGTCTCCGGATTAATTTCTAGTGTACTATACTCTGATAGAAACAAAAAAGTATTTATGATAGAAGGGACCATAAAGGGGTGCAATTCTCTTTTTTATCATTTAGAAGAGCGCTTAGCTATATCACACAAAGATATGCAATGGAATGAAAGAGCTAAGTTTGTAAAAACAGAAGGGGTATTTATACCAGGGTTTAATGGTCTTGCAGCGCCATATTGGAAAGATGGATTTGATGATTTACTAATTAACCTTGAGAATGACCCTAATAAAATAATTAGAGCCGCTATGGAATCAATAGGTTTTTTAACGAATGATATCCTTAATTGTATTGCATCAGAAGGAATTAAGTTACCTAAAACTTTGACAGCGAGTGGGGGAGGCGCAAAATCTACTCTTTTACAATTTATTGCAGATGTTACAGGGATAACCATCAATCGTGCTTTACGTAAAGATAAAACAGCAATTGGTGTATATCGTCTTCTGAGTGGTGATGGCTTCACTGAAATATCAGAAGAATCAAATCATAAAGTATATTATCCAGAAAACATACTTGGTCTAAATATCAAAAAAGATATCTGGAGGGAAAATACTAAAAAGCTTCTAGGGTCTGAATTATTCTGAAATATATAATTTCCTATTTTGAAGTTCTGTCATATTCTTCACTTCTTTTATCTCTTTTACAGCACCTTTAATCTCACTATTTAAGTTTTTCAGAATCTTATCATTCACTGCCATAGAATTACTCAGTTGAATGAAATCCTCATTTGCAACAATTACTTTCTCTTTTGCTGTTTTTGCATCATCAATTAAAACATCCAGCTGCGTCTCAATTTGATCAACTTTTGTTTGCAAAGAATCAGATTTCTCATCGCTTGACAGGATTCTTTTGTTCATTAGCAATAGGCCTATTAAAACTAATAAAATATTAACAGTTAGTAAGATAGTGGTGCTCGAAAGGGATTCATTTTTCATAATTCAATATATAAGGGTGTTTGGTTTAATGGTAGTTTGAAATTGAATAAGTCTCTTTATTTCTAAAATAAAATAATCAGTACATACTCATAATACCAAGGATAATTAAAATAAAATATGGGACCAAATCTGCTGCCCCTAAGTAGTCTTTAGAAATACGCTGCCCTGCAAATAAAAAAGTAAGAGTTAGAGCTAATACGACGAACCCATAAAAAATCCATAATGTTGTTCTATAGGCAAAGGCAAAATAAATACCATATATTAGCATTAGGGCACCGATTAATTCCAAGATAGTTAAAATGGACAATAATAATGTAGTAAAGTTCTTTAAAAAAGTATTGGCAAAGTGGGCTTTGAAAAATTCAAGATTGCCTTTACGATCTAAAATTTTATCTAATCCTGATTGCATAAAAGCAATTGATATAAAAATAGCTATTAAAATTTGGCAAAGCACCAAGGGGTCTTTAAATGGGATTCCTAGCAATTCTATTCTATCACCATAACGCTCAGCCACTGAAGGGCCTTGTCCATATATAATTGTTTGTATAAACAATATTATAAAGATCACTGGATTTGATTTTTTCATAAAACACCTCATGCTTTTATTAAATCTTCTATTTTTTCACGCACTAGATCACTTATTTCTTCAACCTGAAGATGACCATATTCTTCTTGGGTTATTGGGACTCCAAAACGGGTTGTTAAAATTCCTGGCTTTAATCTCCAATCGTCCTTGCTTTTAGCCTCTAACCCCCCCATTAATGCTATCGGAACAATGGTAATGCCAGTATTTTTTGCTAAATGAAATGGACCTTTTTTGAATGGGCTTAATTCTCCGGTTAAGGTACGAGTTCCTTCTGGTGCAATAATAAATGATACTCCTTTATTAATTGCTTCCTCAACATATTGTAAACTTTTCAAAGCAGATTTTAAATGTGTCCGAATTATGGGCACACCACCATATAAGGTTATAAGTTGACCGAAAATTGGGTATTGAAATATTTCTTTAGCGCCGACAGCTGTTATATAGTGCCCAATGTACGCCCCAATCATAAACTGATCGAACATTGATACATGGTTAAAAAGATATAAGTATGGCTGTCCATTAACTGGCGGTGGATTATTTTCTTTTTTTAGCCATTGACCAGCAAAAAAACACCACATCCAGCATATAGGGCGGACTATTATATAAAATTT
>CENP01238798.1_pt1 | contig 50227 bp, 47 predicted proteins | sample 361281 | NCBI WGS metagenome assembly CENP01 (sample SAMEA2591122, study PRJEB7988) | marine metagenome | biome: marine biome (ENVO:00000447); feature: deep chlorophyll maximum layer (ENVO:xxxxxxxx); material: saline water (ENVO:00002010), including plankton (ENVO:xxxxxxxx) | depth 70 m
AAATTTTTTATTTTTATACACAGTGTATTATCAGTCAGTTTAAACAAAAATAAAGCATTTTAAACTTGTAGCCTTTGAATGAAATAAAAATTGATTTGAATGAATTAAATCCACAAGAGTTTTTTGGAAATCAAAATTCAAATATTGCAAAACTTCGAACCTACTTCCCTAAAATTAAAATTATTGCAAGGGGAACAAATTTAAAGGCATATGGAGAAGAAAGTATTCTTGAAGAATTTTCTAAACGAGCTGATATGCTTGTTGCACATTATGGAAAATATAATTTTTTGAATGAGGAAATTATTGAACGAATTATTATGTCAGCTGAAAATGATAAAGATATTTTTAATGGGGGAACTGAAACTATGATTCTTCATGGAGTAGGTGGTAGGCAAATTAAAGCTAAAACACTTAATCAAAAGCGTTTAGTTGAGTCAATGAATAAATATGATATGGTCTTTGCAATTGGTCCTGCAGGAACAGGAAAAACATATACAGGGATTGCATTAGCCGTAAAAGCACTTAAAGAAAAACAAGTAAAAAGAATTATTTTAACTCGCCCAGCAGTTGAAGCTGGAGAAAACCTTGGCTTTCTTCCTGGAGATCTTCATGAAAAACTAGACCCCTATATGCAACCTTTATATGATGCTCTCCGTGATATGATAGCAGTTAAAACACTGCAAAACCATTTAGAAAAGGGTGTAATTCAAATAGCACCGCTTGCATTTATGAGAGGACGGACTTTGGATAATGCATTTGTAATCCTAGATGAAGCTCAAAATGCTTCACATTCTCAGATGAAGATGTTTTTAACACGTATGGGAAAGAATGCAAAATTTATTATAACTGGTGATCCCGGCCAGATTGATTTGCCAAGAAGAATGATTTCTGGTCTGAAAGAGGCTCTATTAATTTTAAAAAATTATAATGAAATTGGTATTATATATCTTGACGATAAAGACGTAATTAGACACCCATTAGTCAAGAAGGTTATTGATGCATACAAAACTATAGAAAACGATAATTGAAAATGCCTAAAACTCTCATGTATACCAATCTAAAATTGGATGGTATGAAAAATAAATATACAGGTAAAGTTCGTGATTTATACTATATGAATAATAATTTACTAATAATGATTGTAACAGATCGTTTATCTGCTTTTGATGTTGTTCTTCCCGGTGGAATTCCTCATAAAGGACAAATTTTAAATCAAATAGCTAATAAAATGTTAATTTCAACAGAAGATATTTTACCAAACTGGCTTATTAGCAGTCCAGATCCAAATGTATCTATAGGAAAAACATGTAAGCCTTTTAAGGTTGAAATGGTAATACGCGGTTATTTGGCAGGACATGCAGCTCGAACTTATATGAGTGGTTCAAGAAGGCTTTGTGGTATTTCTTTGCCAAATGGAATGAGAGAGAACGATAAATTTGAAAAACCTATTATTACACCAGCTACAAAAGCTAAAGAAGGACATGATGAAGATATTTCAAGAGAGGAAATTATTTCAAAAGGAATTGTAAGTGAAGATGATTATAATTTATTAGAAAAATATACCTTCCAACTATTTAAAAGGGGTACTGAGATTGCAAAAAAACAAGGATTGATATTAGTTGACACAAAATATGAGTTTGGAAAAACATCTGATGGTGAAATTATTTTGATTGATGAAATTCATACCCCTGATTCCTCGAGGTTCTTCTACGAATCAGGGTATCATATTAGACAAGAAAAAGGACAAGCTCAGAAGCAACTTTCCAAGGAATTTGTTAGAAGATGGTTAATTTCAGAAGGCTTCCAAGGTCTTGAAGAGCAAAAACTTCCATCAATTGGATCTGACCGAATTAAATCTATTTCGAAACGTTATATTGAATTATATGAAAAAATTTTAGGTGAGAAATTTAAAAAAGTACCACATAAAAATATATCAAAACGTATTCAAACTAATATTAATAATTTTTTAGAGGCCAATTAAATATTAAAAACTAATTATTATTTAATAAATTATAAATTTCGTCAGCTGAGATTGAGGGTTTTAATAAAATAGCATTATCATATTTTTTAAACCAAGTGATTTGTCGCTTGGCATACCTTCGAGTGTTCTTTTTGATTTCATCTACAGCTTTTTTTATAGAGGTAGTACCATCAAAATATGGAAATAGTTCTTTGTAACCAAAAGTCTTAAGTGGAGATAAATCTCGATACTCTAACAAGTTTTTTACTTCTAGTTCTAACCCAGATTTTATCATAAAATCGACTCGATTATTAATTTTATCATATAAAATATTACGTGGGCAATTAAGAAAAATCATTTTAGAAGTAAAATTTCGTTTATTTTTTTGTTTTCCTAAAAACGATGAATATGGCTTGTTTGAAGTGATACAAACTTCAAGAGCCCTTATTAATCTTTTAGCATTATTAATATCTACTCTAGTATAATATTTTGGGTCTTTTTCCAAAAGCAATTTTTGCAACGATTTTAATCCATGCTTTTGATAAAATATATTGATCTGATTTCTGATTTGAGTCGGTATTGTTGGGAATTTATCTAAACCAAACATAACAGCATCAGCATACATGCCAGATCCACCTACCATGATAATTGTGTTTTTAGTCCTAAAAAGTTTTCCTAATTTTTTTATTGCATCTTTTTCAAAGTCTCCAACAGTGTAAATATCCTTAATCGACTTGTGATGAATAAAATGATGATTAACTTCAGAAAGTTCTTCATAACTTGGAATTCCAGTTCCAATTCGCATTTCTTTATAGAATTGTCTTGAATCACATGATATAATATCTGTATTAATCTTTTTTGCTAGCTCTAAACTTAGTTTTGTTTTTCCAACACTGGTTGGTCCTGCAATGTAAATAAGTGATTTGTTAGACATCGCTCTATAATGGTATTAACTTTAAATATTTCTTTTTAGAAAGAAAGTTATGAATTAACTTTTTACTGTCTGAGCTTTCTTCAATTGAAACTAATCTTGATAAGATTTGATCTTTTGTTTTAATTTGATGATTTAATTCAAAATAGCCATAACCTAACAATTTATAATTTTCAATATACACAAATGAAAACTCTCCATTTAATCTTCCTTTTTGAATTATTAAAAAGTTTTCATTAGGATAAGATAAAAATTGGATTAGAGAATTAATTTTTTTTTGATATTTATCAGGACTGTCTTCTTCATAAAAATCATTACATATTTGATTTTTATATAAATAAGCTTCTTTATCGGCTTTCGATAAATTAGTTTTATTAATAGAAATATTAAATTCATCAACAAAATTTAATATAGCCTCTTTTATTTCCTTTTTATTTTTGTAAACACACAAGTACTCTTGATTTCTTTTTATTTGTTCTGAAATTATGTAAGGATATTTATCAAAAAAATCAATTCTAATTCCCATAGGAAAAATAAGGAACTTTGCTCTACTATTTAATATAGGATCATTGATTTTGATTTCGTTTTGTTCTTTAAGAATTGTAATTAGCTCACCACCAGTAAGAGCAAAAGTTACATTATTAATTATATTTTGAATTGTCTTTGCTTTTTTATTGGTTCCTGTTAGATGCCTTAGAACCTTTTTCTTTATGTTTCTGCTCTTCCCAATGTAAATAATTTCATTTTTTTTATTATGAATATAATATACCCCCATTTCAGAAGGAAGATTATCAATGATATTTAAAAATTTAATTGGAGCTTTATTAGGATGATGAATCCGAATATTTTTCTTTAAAATATTTTTATGTGTATCCCTTTCTAATAGAATTTGAAAAAGTTTTAACGTTACCCTTGCATCTTCATTAGCTCTATGTTGATTAACGAATGGAATCCCAAGATTTGAAACTAATTTGCCAAGACTAAAATAGGTTTGTTCTGGGAGTAATATTCTTGATAATTTTACTGTACAAATTGATCTACGCTCAAAAGTGAATCCCAATCTTCTAAATTCGGTTTGCAAAATGCGATAATCAAATTCCGCATTATGTGCCACTAGTATACAATCTTTTGTTATTTCAATTATGCGCTTAGCAACTTCAAAAAACTTTGGAGCACTTCGAAGCATTTTGTTGTTGATTCCAGTAAGTTTAATAACAAATGGTTGAATTTCTTTTTCAGGATTAATTAAACTACAAAATTGATCTATAATTTTATACCCATCAAACCTATAAATTGCAATTTCAGTTATACCTTCCTCATCGTATTTGCCACCTGTTGTTTCGATATCAAGAATCGCATACATCTCAATAAACTCTTTCACCAAAAATTTTACTCCCTAAGCGTATCATATTTGATCCTTCCTCAATGGCAATTAAATAATCACCACTCATACCCATGGATAATATTTCGAGATCATCATGATTATTGAATAGACGTGATAAGTCTTTAAATTCATTACGTATTATCTGCTTATCTGTTGTGAAGCTTGCCATACCCATAAGTCCTATTATTTTAACATTAGGAAAATTAGAGGCAGATTTTAAAAGTACATTAAGCTCATCTTTTGGTAATCCAAACTTTGTTTCTTCTCGTGCTATTCTGATTTGTATTAAACATTTAATTATTCTTTTATTTTTTAGAGCTTGTTTTTGAATTTCTTTTAATAACTTATAACTATCAACCGCATGAATTGTATTAACAAAAGGAGCCATGTATTTAACTTTATTAGTTTGCACGTGCCCTATCATATGCCATTGGATGTCCTTAGGAAGAGCCTCAAATTTTAAAACCATTTCTTGGATTTTATTTTCCCCAAAAATACGATGGCCGGCATCATAAGCCTCAAGTAAGTCATTCACTGGCTTAGTTTTTGAAACTGCAACTAGGGTAACTTTTTTGGGAAGTTCATCACTTAATACCAATAAATTTTTTTTTATTCCCATACTAGCAAAAATACATTATTACATAAAATAAATCTTAATAAAAATTTAGATAGAATCAATTAAAAAAAAAAGGTTACCTAGAGGTAACCCTTTTACAATGGAGTAAAAATTTAATTATTGTGCAGCTTCCATTCCCTTTTCGATTAGATCGTAAAATTGGTCTAGTTTTGGAAGAACTACAATACGCGTTCTTCTGTTTTTCGCCCTATTTGCTGCTGTATCGTTATCAGCAACTGGTATGTAGTAACTACGCCCCGCAGCTGTCATTCTTGATGGTGACACATCAAAATCATTTTCTAAAATCCGAACAACTGCCGTAGCTCTCTTTACAGAAAGGTCCCAATTATCAATGACACCATCTGCCTTGTTTATTGGTACATTGTCAGTATGTCCTTCAACCATGAATTCTAGATCTGGCTTGTCATTTACAACTTTTGCAACTTTACCTAAAACTTCTTTAGCTCTCTTTGTAACAGTGTAGCTTCCACTTCTAAATAAAAGTTTATCAGAAATAGATACATATACCACCCCTTTTTCAACATTGATTTCAATATCCTCGTCACTTATATTTCCAAGAACACCCTTAAGGCTAGTTACTAAAGCAAGAGTCACTGAATCTTTCTTTGTGACTGCATCTTGCATACGCTGAATACGAATGTCTTTCTCTTTCATACTTTCAAGAGACATTTCAAGATTCTCAGCACCTTTCTGAGATAAAGTTGTAAGGTTTCCAATATTACTTATTAAATCTTGATTATTGGCTTTTAAAAATTTGTTTTGCTCTGTAAGAGTTGCAAGTTGAGCTAGAGCAGACTCTTTTTCCTCATTGCAGCTATTCAATTGTACAGATGTTGAATCCAATAGATTTTTTGTATTCTGTTGTAATTCCTCTAATTCTGTGAATTTTTTCTGTGATACGCAGGAAGACAACAATATCCCTGTGATCATTAAGGCGATAACTTTTTTCATAATGAATTTGATTAAGTTTTTATAATTATGCAAATTAATAGTTTTTATTTAATTTTTTTGTTCAAATCATTGAAATAACGATTCCTTTTTAAAAAATATTCTAATAGAATACTTTTTATAAAAAAATAATTTTCTTTTTTGATCTGATCATCATTTTTTGAATTAATTTTTTTTATTGATTTATAAAACGAAAAATGTGCTCTAATTATTGCCCATGCGTATTTAAATTTAAATCTTAATGAAAAATTTATAGATAATAATCCATCAAGTACTAAACGATAAACGATAATGGAAAATTTATTCTTTTCAGGAAGGTTTTTAAGCAACATAAGAAGTGAATTTCTATGATTTAAGTATGTTTTATGAGTAGAGTGAGAAAGTGTTGCCCCACCAATATGATAAACTTTAGAACTTCCAACTGATAGCGATACATATCCCTGATTATAAGCTCTCCAACATAAATCTATTTCTTCTTGATGAGCAAAAAAATCTGGATCAAACCCCCCCAATTCCCAAAACACCTCGTTCCTTATGACAAAACAAGCACCGCTTGCCCAAAAAATTTTAGTGTCATCATCGTATTGTCCAAAATCTTCCTCTACAGTGTTGTTAATACGACCCCTGCAAAAAGGTATACCGTATTTATCGATGAAACCTCCAGCTGCACCAGCATATTCAAATCTATTGTTGTTTTTCTGATCTAATATATGAGGTTGCATAATTGCCACATCAGGATCAGCTTCAAATTTATTTAAAAGAGGAGAAAGCCAATTTATTGGAACTCTAACATCACTATTGAGCAAAACGTAATATTTATTTTTTACATGTTTTAACCCAGTATTGTATCCTACAGAATAGCCCAAGTTTTTTTTCAACGTAATACATTTAAGATCAGGATAATTATCTTTAAACCAATTAACTGAATTATCATTTGAATCATTATCAATTAGTATAACATCAGCCTCTGGACTGTTTAATATTATATCATCTAAGAATTTCATTAATAAATTAACGCCATTGTAATTTAATATGACGACAGCTACTGATTTCATCTTTATATTTTGTATTCAGGTATCGTTTTTATGAAAGAAAGTTTATTTTTTTTATGATTCATTTTACAAAAATAATGGTTAAGTCCATTAGTAATCATTAAATAAGGACATTTTAATTCCATATTATAGCGTATAATTTGATCTAAAGTTTTTTGATTTATTTTAATTAAAGGGGCCTTACATTCAATCAAAATGTAAGGTTTCAAATTTATATCCGTAACAACAATATCAAATCGCTTTTTTGTACTAAAAAGTTTAATTTCTTGCTCTATACGAATAATCGATTCAGGATATCCTTTAGTATCAATTAGGTAATGAACACAATGAACTCTCACCCATTCTTCAGGAGTGCAAAGCAGCCATTTTTTTCGTACTCGATCAAAAATATAGTTTTTATTTTGCTTATTTTTAAGCTTGTATTTATAGCTCGGAAAATTTAGTTTCTCCATTTTGTAAAAATGCAATAAATTTTTATAATGCAGCCTTTCTATTCATTACTATCCAAAATACAAAAAGGAGACTTTTCCCCCCTCTATTTATTGTCTGGAACTGAACCTTATTTTATAGATCAAATTCTTAAAACCTTAATATTAAAATTAGTTGATGAATCTTCTAAAGATTTTGATTTTTCTCAATTTTATGGAAAAGAAAACAGCGTAGCTGAGATTATCGAAGCAGCCAAACGATACCCAATGCTTTCTAATTATAATGTAGTTGTTATTAAGGAAGCCCAATTAATGAGTTCTTCTGAGCTTGATCTACTAGCTAAATATGCTGAAAATCCAATGACACAATCAATATTAATAATATGTTTTAAAAATAAAGCTTTTGATAAGCGTAAAAAATTATTTAAAAATTTAGAAAAAAATGGAGATGTTTTAAACGTAAAACCCCTTTTTGATAACCAATTAGTATCTTGGATTCAAAATCATTCAAATAGACTAAAAATAAAACTATCCCCTTTAGCTATTCAGCTTCTTGCTAATCATGTAGGTTCCAATTTGAGTTTTTTAGATAATGAATTAAAAAAAGTACGTCTTTTTTTATCTGATGGTGAAATTATTACAGAGGAACATATTGAAAAACATATAGGTATAAGTAAGATATTTAACAGCTTTGAATTACAAAGAGCCATTGGTTTAGGTAATTTTTCTAGATCTTTTCAAATCATTCAATATTTGAATAAAAACACAAAAGATTTTCCTTTAGTTCTTACTTTAAACACTTTACATAATTATTTTCAAAAGCTTTTTTTAATAAAAGTAGCAGGTAATAATCACAAAGATTTAGAAATTAATCCATTTTTTTTTGGGGAATATAAAGATGCTGCTTATAGATTTAAAACACGTGAAATAACTTTAGCGATGGAATTGGTTATGGAGGCTGATTTAAAGTTGAAGGGAATTACAATAACAAATGCAGGATCAAAAGAAATTTTAGAAGAGCTACTTATTAAATTATTCTTACTCTAGGAAGATTTAAAGTTGTATTCTATAAAGGAAATTCTTTAGGATTAGATTCATTCATAATTGAATAAACAGCTTCAAAAATATCATCATTAGATGGTTTGGAAAAATATTCACCATCAGCTCCATAGGCTGGGCGATGTGCCTTTGCAGACAATAATTTAGGAGCACAATCTAATAATTCAAAAATATTCTGCTTATCTAAAAGTTGTTGTAAAATATATGATGAAGCTCCACCAGGCATATCTTCATCTACGATAAGTAGTCGGTTAGTTTTTGCGATACTTTCTTGAATATCTTTTGAGAGATCAAAAGGAATTAAACTTTGTAAATCGATAATTTCTATTGATATACCCTCCTGAGCAAGCCGCTTAGAAGTGTCTTGTACAATTCTCAAAGTAGAACCATAGGAGAGAACCGTTACGTCTTCTCCTTTTCTCATTAATTCAATTTTGCCTAATGGAACAGAAAATTCACCTAGATTAATAGGAGGTTTTTCTTTAATTCGATAGCCATTTAAGCATTCAACAACTATAGCAGGTTGATCAATTTGCATTAGAGTGTTGTAAAATCCAGCAGCTTGTGTCATATTCCTTGGCGTTAAGATATGAATTCCACGTAATAGATGAATCATAGCTGCCATTTGAGAACCAGAGTGCCAAATACCTTCTAAGCGATGACCACGAGTACGAATAATTAAAGGTGCAATTTGCTGACCTATTGTTCTGTAACTCATAGATGCTAAGTCATCACTTAAGATTTGAATACAATATAGGATGTAATCAAGATATTGTATTTCAGCTATAGGCCTAAATCCACGAAGGGCGAGACCAATTCCTTGTCCTGCAATGGTAGCCTCCCTGATTCCAGTATCTGATATCCTAATTTCACCAAACTTTTTCTGAAGACCTTCCATACCTTGATTTACATCTCCAATTTTCCCAACATCTTCACCAAAGACAAGAAGATTATCATATTTATTTAATAATGCTTCAAAATTATCACGGATAATTATTCTTCCATCAACTTTATCATCATCTCTATATAATGGAGGAGTGGATTTAAATGCTATTAAATCTTCTTTTTTTGAAGTATATAAATTAGATGAAATTTTTTCACTTAAATTATTAAAGAGGCTTTTATACCATAATTTATAATCTTTAACCTTAGCACCAGGATGTCGAGCTAAAAGTAAATTTATTTTTCTTCCTGCAGATACAAGATCCTTAAAGCTCAGTTCTTCAATCTGTTCTAATTGACTATAAATCAATTGAATTTTAGGATCGTTGTAAGTTTGTTTTTTTAAGACTTCTTCAAAATTTAATAGATTCTCTTTTTCTTTTAAAATTGGACCTTGATAAGCATTCCAGGATTCACGTCTTGAAGAACGAACCTCACTAATTGCCTCTTTTTCAATATTTTCAAGTTCTTCTTCAAATGCTAAGCCTTCTTCCAATATCCATTCACGCATTTTTAAATTACAGTCGTATTCTTTTTCCCATTCAAGTCGTGTTTTAGACTTATAACGTTCATGAGATCCAGAAGATGAGTGACCTAAGGGCTGAGTTAATTCTGTAACGTGAATAAGAAATGGAATGTGATCTTTCCTAGCAATTCGGGAGGCATATTCGTAAGTTTCTATTAAGGCTAAATAATCCCATCCTCTAACTGTCAAAATTTCAAACCCTTCCTCTTTTTCAGATCGTTGAAAGCCTTTTAGAGCTTCAGATATACTTTGTTTAGTTGTTTGGTCTTTATTAGAAACGGAAATACCATATCCATCATCCCAAACACTTATTATCATTGGAACTTGAAGAACTCCAGCTGCATTAATAGTCTCAAAAAACATTCCTTCACTTGTACTTGCATTTCCTATAGTTCCCCAAGCTATTTCATTTCCATTGTCAGAAAATTTTTTACTGTTTTTTATTTTTTGTTTGCGGTAAATTTTCGAAGCCTGAGCTAGACCAAGAAGTCTTGGCATTTGAGAGCCGGTAGGCGAAACATCTCCACTATGATTTTTTATCTTCATAACATCAATCCATTCTCCATTTTTATTCCTACTAGGTGTTACGAAATGTCCCCCCATTGATCGACCACCAGTCATTGGTTCTCTTTCAAGATTTAAATCTGCATATAATGCGGAAAATATATTTGAAATACTTAAATGGCCTTGAGCCATAAGTAAAGTTTGATCACGGTAATAACCTGATCTAAAGTCACCATTTATAAAAAAGTGGTTCATTGCAATTTGAGGTAATTCTTTTCCGTCTCCGAATATTCCAAACTTTCCCTTTCCAGAGAAAACTTCACGTCTTCCAAGAATACTGCATTCCCTACTAGTAACAGCTATTTTATAGTCTAATAAAACTTGCTTTTTGAAGGCTTCGAATGAAATTTTAAGGTCTTCTTCCTTGTTTCTTATATCCATAAGTGATGTCAAAAATACAAAAAAACACTTATCTGAAGTTTAAGTAACTCAACTCATTAATCTTTATGTTTGTTAACTATTAAAACCATTTTCGTGAGAATAAACTACTTAATGTTTTTAATCTAGGTGAAAATATAAAACGAATTTTGGTTGCATAACGAGATTGAATAGGTTCAAAACCATTAGAAGAGTAGAGTGGAAAAAAAACTTCAAAATAATCAGGTACTAAATTAAATTTTATCCCAGAATCAAAATATCCTCTTGATGAACGATTAATATTCTTCAATACACCGATATCCCCATAAAATTCTATCCATTTCCAAATTCCTATAGAAGCATTTACTGAAGTCATATAATTGTTCGCGGAGGATTCATTAAAAAAAGCTTTAAACCCACCTTCAGCAGCGACAAATTGTTGGCTCCAAATTCCTGTTACATCTGAGCGACCAATATAATCGTATCGAAACAAGTAGTCTGGAGAACGGTTTAGGTTAAAATCAAAAAATTGAGTATTTGTAGTGTTATGCCATAAAAATTTACCAGCAAAAAAGCGTATAGAAAATTGGCGACCACTTGGGAAAAGTTTACGATACCGACTACTAAAATATATTTTACCAAACTTTCCAGAAGCTTCTATATTTGAACTAGTAGAAAATACATTTACAGCATCTGCATTTTCATATCTATGTAAAAGACTTAAAACACTATAGTCAGGAGTTACTTCTATATTTGGGTCGCGGTCTCGAAAAACATTATACCAAGAAACATTGAATAATTGACGTTTGTTTGACCTTAAATCATAAGGCCTAAAATACATCGAAAATGAAGGCTGCAGAGAAGTATATCTCAGGTTCGTGTTATAATGATAGCTCTTTCCAGTTAAAAAAACTTGATTCAAATAATTTTTACTTTTATGATTTATAAATCGGTATCGAGATCTAAAAAACCCAACATAAGTATTTTCTTTAAAAGAGTATTGGGGATGTAAATCGATTTCGAATGGTTGATTTTTTACTCTTGTGTTATATATTCGCATACCAGCGGTGAATCCGTCATATGCATTGAAGTCAGAAATAGGATGATAAAATAATTGATTTCGTTTTAGATTTTCACTATCCCCATAGAAAGTCAACTTCAAGGGCTTAAGGCCATGAGAGGATTTTAAGTATTTCCAATTATTAGATCTATTTTTTTCTGGTAAAAATCGATTTGAATTAATAGCTATGAAATCTAAATCCTCATTTTTTGTCCCTATAATAGAATCCTTTCCTGAGTGATTATACCATTTTTCCGCTACAATGGTGTCGTTTTTTATAAAATCTAATTTATAAGGAACTGATTTTAATTCTTTTTCACTTACAGTTATATAAATCGAGTCATTAACTTTTTCAATTTTTTTTAAATATAGATCAAAAGCTTCTCTATCAGAAATATAGTCCCCAAAAAACCAATTTAACTTTTTATCTGTTTTTTCTGACATAATTTTTTCTATTGAAATCAAACCTTTATTATTCGTAAATTCTAGTAAAGTTTTAGGAAGAATGTCTTTACCTAAATATTTATCCAAATAGTAAAGACCTGACCCTACATGATATGGCGACGTATATAATTCGTTTGATTTTGTCAACTTATCCCTCGCTAACGTGTCTGATTGTTGTTGATTTGCGTGCTCTCCGAATTCATAGATAAACGAAAAACTTTCATTAAATCCTATTTGGGCTGCACTATAACTATTAAATGGACGAATACCTAAAATTTTAAAGTCTTTTAAAACTCCTAAAAACTTACTATTTGGATAGAAAAATTCTACATATTTCATCATAACATATGTTTGAATTCCGTTTGGAATCCAATGTTGTTTCCTTTTATCAATTTCTAAAAGTTCGTGTAAATAACTTGCGAGATATGCCTTTATAAATTTTGTTTCATAAATAAAAGAGTCACTAAAAGGATTTAAAAAAGAAAGAGCTTCTGTAATCCCTACAATTGGATTCTTAAAATAATCTTTTTTAAGTATTAATATTTTTTTATGATTTAGAGGACTTAGCATGTTCTTCGTGAAATCATGGATTTGTTTTAATGAATGCTTAATGTCGACTTCAGCATTTTTATTTGGTAATATATCAGTTACTATCGTAAAGCCATCATTTAATACTATCGTTTGGAACTTGTTTTCTTCATCAAAAATAAACTCTGGACTAGATATACCTTTTGCTTCCCATCTTGAGTATTTATGTTTATTTCTAATAATTGTATCAGAATTGATTTGATCTAAATTACTAAACAGATTATAATTTACAGGATAGGTCCAATTTATCGCATAATTTGAACTTATATTGTTGTTATCACGTAATCCTAGATTACTTTGAAACGCCCATTTATTATTAAAGAAAGGTGAAACACTAATAAAAAAGTCCCGGAAGAATATTCTGTCATTAGAATTGATTCCATAGCCAGTAAACTTGTCATCAGGAATTTTTATCTCATAATTTATATGAATACTTATTTCATCCTCAGGGTCTAAATATGAATTTAAAAAAACTTCAATTATATCAAGCTTCTCGTCAAGTCTAGACCATTGAAGTTTTTTGTTCTCTTCAGTTAAAGTTTTAATTACTGTGTAACCTAGCTTACTTTTTGCACTTATATAAAAGCTTCGATTAAATTGATTTGCTAAATGCTTTACCAAAGGCGATTCTGTGCCTTCATATGAGTTTGCCCAATCATTTAGATATATCTTATTTATTTTTCGATTGAAAGAGTTTTTAAAATTTAATGTTTGAGAAACAATTAAGCTTTGCTCATTTATATTTATTCTAGCATCAATAATATAGTCCGTTTGAGCATGAATTTTATTGGGGACTAATAATCCAATAATTAAGAAAAAAAATATGTTAAGAGTTGGTTTAGCTAACATTTAAACTATTTTTAATTCATTCCTTAAACATTTTGCTGTATGGCTAGTTTTATGTTTAACTATATCAATGGGATTTCCTTCACAAACAATCTCACCGCCATTTCTGCCTCCTTCTGGTCCAATATCAAAAATATAATCTACTTGTTTAATAACTTCAAGATTGTGCTCAATGATCAAAACGGTATTTCCTTTGTCAACTAGAATATTTAGAACCTTTAAAAGTACACGAATATCTTCAAAGTGAAGACCTGTAGTTGGTTCATCTAAAATATAAAATGTATTACCTGTATCCTTTTTAGATAATTCAGAAGCAAGTTTAATTCTTTGAGCTTCCCCACCTGAAAGAGTAGTAGATGACTGTCCTAAACTTATATAACCTAATCCGACATCTTTAATTGTCTTCAGTTTTCTAAAGATTTTAGGTATTGGTTCAAAAAACTTACATGCTTCATTTATGGACATATTTAATACATCAGAAATCGATTTTCCTTTGTATCTGATTTCAAGTGTCTCACGATTAAAACGCTTACCATGACAACTTTCACATTCAACATTGACATCCGGAAGGAAGTTCATTTCAATAACCTTCATACCACCCCCATGACATGACTCGCAGCGACCACCAATAACATTAAAACTAAAGCGGCCAGGTTTATAACCTCTGATCTGAGCCTCAGGTGTTTGAGTAAATAGGCTTCTTATTTCGCTAAAGACGCCACAATAAGTAGCAGGATTACTTCTTGGACTTCTGCCAATTGGACTTTGATTTATATCAACTACTTTATCGATGTATTTTAAACCTTTTATACTTTTATAAGGTAGAGGAGCTTTCACTCCTTGAAAAATATGATTATTTAAAATAGGGTAGAGGGTTTCATTTATTAATGTAGATTTTCCACTTCCAGATACACCTGTTACACCAATCATTATTCCCAAAGGAAATTCAATATCAATATTTTTAAGATTGTTTCCACTACAACCTATTAATTTGATTTTATTTCCATTTCCATTTCTTTTTTTTTCTGGAACTTTAATAGAGAGGTTTCCATTAAGATAGCTTGAGGTTAAGGTTTTTTCTTTAAGAATTTGCTTAGGAGTACCTTGTGAAATGATTTGACCACCGTTTTTCCCTGCAAACGGACCCATGTCGATCAGATAATCAGAGCGCAATATCATATCCTTGTCGTGTTCTACAACTAAAACCGAATTACCCAGATCTCTGAGTGAAATTAAAGATTCAATTAATCGATTATTATCTCTTTGATGTAATCCTATACTAGGCTCATCTAATATATAGAGAACTCCCACAAGTTGAGATCCAATTTGTGTTGCCAGCCGAATTCGTTGGGCCTCACCTCCTGAAAGAGATTTGGATGATCGATTCAATTGAAGATATTCTAACCCAACATCTAATAAAAATTGAAGTCTAACTAAGATTTCCTTTACTATTTCAGAAGCAATTATATTTTCATTTTGATTAAACTTAGCTGGTAGTTGCTTTATCCACTGGTATAAATCTTTTAGATCCATAGACACTAGATCAGCAATATTTTTATCTAGAATTTTAAAATGTAAGGATTCCCTTTTTAATCTTGATCCATTGCAATCAGTGCAAGTATGGGAGTCCATAAAACTCCCGGCCCATCTTTTGATACTCGCGGTCTCGGCATCCGAGTATGCATTTTCTATATAATTTTCAAAACCTTCAAAGTCTATTTTGTAAGTTCTAGTTATACCTAAGTTTTTTGATGGTATCTCAAATTTATCATGACTACCTTTTAAAATTACTTCCATTGCATTTTTTGGAATTTTATTTATAGGATCAGTCAATGAGAATTTATAACATTTAGCTATTGTTTCAATCTGTTTATATGTCCAACTACCTTTATTAGTTCCAAGGGGAGTAAAACCACCCTGAGCTATTGATAGATTCTTATCAGGGATTAGCTTTTTTAAATTCACTTTGTGCTGAACCCCAAGTCCTTTACAAGAGGGACACATACCTTTTGGAGAATTAAATGAAAAACTATTTGGCTCTGGATTCGGATATGAAATTCCAGAGTTTGGACACATTAAATTTCTACTAAAATAACGTGCTTGATTATCTTCTGTGTTGACTATAATGATAACATCTTGACCGTAATGCATTGCTGTTATCATAGAATCTTTAAGGCGCTTTAAAAATTCTTTATCTTTTTTAACATTAAAGCGATCAATAACCAGTTCAATATCATGAGTCTTGTATCGATCTACTTTCATACCAGAAATTAAATTGTGTACTGTTCCATCTATCCTTACCTTAGAAAAACCTTGTCTTGATAATGATTCGAAAAGTTCACGGTAATGTCCTTTTCTAGATTTTATTATTGGTGCAAGTAATATTATACTTTTGTTAGTGTATTCATCATAAATTAAACTTTGAATTTGCTGATCAGTATAGCTAATCATTTTTTTATTAGAAACAAAGCTGTAGGCGGTTCCAACTCTAGCGAATAAAAGTCTAATAAAATCATATAATTCTGTTATAGTCCCAACAGTTGAACGTGGACTTTTAGAAGTAGTCTTTTGTTCAATTGCAATTACAGGTGAAAGCCCATCAATTTTATCAACATCAGGACGCTCCATGTTTCCAAGGAATTGTCGAACATATGCAGAAAAAGTCTCCATGTATCTCCGCTGTCCTTCTGCATAAATTGTGTCAAAAGCTAATGAGGATTTTCCACTTCCTGACAAACCTGTAATAACTACAAGTTGATCTCTAGGTATATCTAAATTTATATTTTTTAAATTGTGAACACGAGCACCCTCGATTTGTATCAAGTTATTACTTTCTTTCATAGTATTAGTCCACTAAAATAGTACTTATAATATACACTATACATTCTGTTATGATGATTAATATAGATGAACAGCTTTATCATCACCCCTTGGATCTGCTCCAGTAGTTATTAATCCATTTTCAGAAATATGAATGGCATCTACTCTTCCAATTATTCTTGTATATTTTTCTTTAATATTATATTCTTTTTCCTGTAAGATTTTAATTAGCTTTTTATCAAACTGATTTGGTTCAAAGACAATTTCATCTGGGAGCCATTGATGATGAAACCGTCCAGCAGATACAGCTGTTTGAATATCCATTCCAAATTCATAAACATTAAGAATTGTTTGAAGAACAGAGGTTATAATAGTTGATCCGCCGGGAGTGCCAACTATCATTGAAAGTTTACCATTTTGCTCTACTATAGTTGGTGTCATAGAACTAAGCATTCTTTTTTGTGGAGCAATAGAGTTTACTTCACCTCCAATTAGTCCAAACATATTTTGAACACCAGGTTTACTGCTAAAATCATCCATCTCATTATTTAAGAAATACCCTCCTTTTTCTACAAATACTTTTGATCCATAACTTCCATTAAGAGTAGTTGTAACTGCCACAGCATTTCCCATTGTATCAACTATAGAGTAATGAGTAGTTTCTTCACTTTCTTCCATTGGTATTTTTCCAGGCGCTATGTCAATTGATTTGGTTGCTTTTTCAAAATCAAATGAGGCCATTCGATCATCTAAATAATTTTGATTAAGCAGGTTTTTTACAGGAATATTATTAAAGTCGGGATCACCCAAATATAAGCTCCGATCAGCATAGGATCTCCGCTCTGCTTCTACTATTATCTGCATTGCTTCACTAGAATTATGCCCAAACTGCCCTACATCATATGGTTGGATCATTTTTAAAATTTGTCCTAAACAAACACCTCCACTTGAAGGTGGTCCCATTGAATAAATATTTAAGTTTTTATATTGAAAGTTTATTGGATCACGCCAAACTGGTTCATATGAAAGTAAATCTTCATGTGTTATTATTCCTCCTGTCTCTTTAACTCGAGCGACCAAATCATTGGCAACTGGGCCATCATAAAAACCATCCTTTCCGAATTTAGCAATACGTATCAAAGTTTCTGATAAAGCTAAATTTTTGATACGATCTCCTGCCTTAAATCCCTGCGCGTATAATGTTTCAGCTCCATTAATATTTATAAAATCATTAATTTTTGCATTAATACTGTTTTCTTGTTTATTTGTAATTATATAACCATTTAAGGCTAAATCAACAGCTGGTTGAACCAAATCTTTCCATGGAAGGGTTCCAAATTTTTTATGAATAGCAGCTAAACCTGCAATAGTACCTGGAACTCCAATAGCTAATCCTCCAATTGTACTTTTGTCTGGAATCACATTTCCGTCTAGATCCAAATACATGTCTGCTGAAGCAGCCATTGGAGCTTTTTCTCTATAATCCAAACTTCCTATTTCTCCAGATGCAGTTCTATATACTAAAAATCCACCTCCTGAAATATTTCCTGCGTTTGGAAAACAAACTGATAAAGCCAAATCAGTTGCAATCATCGCGTCAAATGCTGTTCCACCATTTTTCAATATATCTATACCTATAGCTGAGGCTTCTTCACGGGCACTAACTACTGCAGCTTTTATTGGCTTTGATGTTTTACAGCTCGTAAATGCATTTGAAATAATCAAAAATAAAAAAAGTAAAAATTGTAAAAAATTGGTTTTCATAAATCTTTTATTTTAGTTTTTGCAAATTTTATAATTTCCTTCATGAATTGAAAAAAACGTATTTCAAAATACTCATAATTTTCAGTTAAGTCTCTTACCGAAGTACCCAAATTTGAATTAAATTTTGTTTGTTTCTCCATTTGACTAAGAATGATATATAACCCTAAAGTTGTTTTATAATACTCAAACCAGTTATATTTGACAAGGGCATTTATAAATCTCTCAATATCCTGATTAAATTCAGTGGCAATTTTAATAATTTTTTTATAGAATTCAGTTGAAAATTTATTTAATGGTAGATTATGATAATAATTCCAATTTTTTGCTAAAAAATGATCAAAATACATATCGATAATTACTCTACTAAAGTGGCGATATTTTGGAAATAATTTTATAACACATTCGCGAAAAATTTGATTATGATCAGTAAAATGATCAATTAATCTGTGAAAAGTTACTCCTGATTGAATTTCCTTAGGTAAGAGTTTTATTTTATTTCCTTTAACTCTATCACCAATTAAATTTCCTATTGCTATTTTATCATTAGATCCAGATAAGTATACATGAGCTAAAAAATTCATTCTCAAAAATAGTTTTTTTGAAAGAATTTTTAATTAGATGCTTGATATACTTTTATAATACTAATACATTAAGTAACTCATTATTATATCTAGTTCTTATTATTAATAATTAACGGATCTTTATCTTTGTATATTATCAATTAAATTACGTAGAATTTAAATAGGATTATTTAAAATGGTATTAATTAAATCCATCTCTGGATTTCGAGGAACTATAGGAGGTTTGCCAAATACAAACTTAACTCCCCTTGATGTTGTTAGATTTACATCTGCATATGCACAATGGGTTAAACTAAATGTTAATAATCGGGCAACTATTATAACTGGACGAGATGCAAGGATTTCAGGACTTATGATTCACTCATTGGTAAATAATACTCTTTTGGCAATGGGGATTAATGTAATCGATTTAGGTCTTTCAACAACGCCAACAGTAGCAATTTCCGTTCCTATGGAAAAATGTCATGGTGGAATAATTATAACTGCAAGCCACAATCCTAATCAGTGGAATGCTTTAAAATTATTGAATCAAGATGGTGAGTTTGTAGATAAGGAAGCCGGAGAAAAAATTCTGAATTTTGCTCAAGCTGAAAAATTCCATTATGCCGATGAAAACAATTTGGGATTAATCAATATCAATTCGGGATATTTCGATAAGCATATTGAGGCAATACTAGCATTAAAAATAATTAATAAATCTAGAATTAAAAAAACCAAATTCAAAGTTGTTGTAGATGGAGTGAATTCAACTGGAGGAATCATTATTCCTAAACTTTTGGAAGCTTTGAATGTTGAAGTTATTAAAATTCATTGTAACCCAAATGGCAAATTCCCACATAATCCTGAGCCTTTAAAAGAAAATCTAGGAGATCTTTGTAATGCAGTTATTGAGAATAGAGCTGATTTTGGAATTGCTGTAGATCCTGATGTAGATCGTTTGGTATTTGTTGATGAAAAAGGTGAATTATTTGGAGAAGAATATACTTTAGTAGCTTGTGCAGATTTTATCCTTTCAAAAAAAACTGGATCTACAGTTTCAAATCTTTCTTCCACTAGAGCGTTAGCTGATCTTACTTATAAATTTGGAGGATCTCATACGGCTAGTGCAATAGGAGAGGTAAATGTTATAAATGAAATGAAGAGAGTAAGAGCAATTATAGGTGGAGAAGGTAATGGAGGTGTTATTTATCCAGAACTTCATTATGGCAGAGATGCCCTAGTTGGAATCGCTCTTTTTTTGTCACTTTTAGTCGAACGAAAGCAAAGTGTTAACGAAATCCGTTCAACATACCCTTCTTATTTTATGAGTAAAAATAAAATTATATTGGAAGCTGGTATGAATATTGATAAAGTTCTTAAGAAGATTGCAATAAAATATAAAAACAATAAAGTGTCTGTTCTTGATGGTGTCAAAATTGATTTTTCCGATCAATGGGTTCATTTACGAAAATCCAATACAGAGCCAATAGTTAGAATATATACAGAAGCTAAAACTGAGGTTGCTGCTAAAAATCTAGCTGAACGATTTATTGTCGAAATTAGAGAGTTTTTTTCGCATATTTAAAGCGATTATGTGTCCATAGGTATTGACTTGGATCTTTTTTAATTTGATCTTCTAACCATTTAGTAAATCTATCTGTAATTTCATTTTTTTTCATTGATTTTGGATTACTAGTTAATATTTTAAATTCAACTTCATAAAATCCACGTTTAACTCTTTGAATTTTAGAATAGACCACTGGAATATTTAGTTCACTAGCCAAGCGCTCAGCACCATTGTAAACAGGGACATTAACTCCTAAAAATTTACGCCAATAAGTCAATGGATTTGGGTGAGGAGATTGATCACTAGCAAAACCATAAATTCCAATTTCATTTTCCTGTTCCTTTTGTTTTATAATATTAGATGCCTTTTTTTGTGGAATCATAAAGGCATTGTGTCGACTACGTATACGCTTTAATAAAGAATCAAAATATGGATTGCTTATAGGGCGATAAATTCCATAGCCGTTGTGTTTAATATGATAGCCTAATGACATCATCCATTCCCAAGAAGCGTAATGACCACAAACAAGAAAGATTGATGACTCTTTCTTTTCAAATATCTTTAAAATTTCAATATTCTTAACTTGAAAACGATTTAACATTTCACTTTTACTCATTCCCATGGATTTGATCATTTCTAAAAATAAATCACATAAATGTGAATAGAATTTTTTTTCAATTCGTTGAAGTTTCTTTGAATTGTATTTTGGGAAAGCAACTTTTAGATTTGATCTAACGATATTTTTTCTGTATCTAAAAACTCTATATAAGATAAAACAAATGAAATCAGAAAACAGATAAAATAATGGAAAAGGTAGGCGTGATATAAAAAATAATAAGGGATAACTCAAGTAATAAATAAAAGCGTTCACTAGTATTTTTTTTTCAAAAATACATTTTTCTTTTATTCTTCATAATACAAAAACTAAGACGAAATTATTTATTAAAATTCTTAAATTAACCCGTAGGAATTTTACTTTTATAAAAAAATTAAAAATAAAATGAAGTTTAAAAGTATAACAGTAATGACTAAAATTTTAAGCTCATTATTTAAAACTTATTCAGAGCGTGTACCTGATGTTCGAAAAATTACTAAAGCGATGATTGATGAAGGTCTAGTTTCTTCCCAAACCGATATAATTAATGACCACATTGCTTTTCGCACATTGGGAGTAAAACATTTAGGGATTTCTTCTTTTGAGAAAATTTTTTTAGCCCATGATTATAAACGCATGGATTTTTATCATTTTAAATCAAAAAAACTAGATGCATTTTGGTACTCACCACCATCTTCAGATTTACCACGTATTTTTATAAGTGAATTAAAAGTTGACACACTTTCACCAAAAGCAATAAAAATAATTAAATCATACACTAATACGGTGAATTCTGATCCTGTTAAAGATTTGAATACAAATGATCATAAAGAAGTTACATCATATTTTCAGACTCCTCTTTGGAGACTACCTTCATTAAGTGATTACGAGACGCTTCTTTCAGAAAGTGAATATGCTGCTTGGGTTATTTACAATCGATATTATTTAAATCATTATACAATTAGCGTCCATGACCTTCCCGAGCCTTATAATAATCTAGAATCATTCAATTTATTTCTTAAAAAAATCGGAATAAAACTTAATAATTCTGGAGGAGAAATTAAAACTAGCAAAGACAAATTATTACGTCAAAGTAGTTCAGTCGCTAATTTAGTAACTGCCTTTTTCAATAATAAAGAAAAGAAAAACATTGCTGGAAGTTATGTAGAGTTTGCTGAACGAAATCCCCTCCCTGAGTTTTCAAATTTACCAATTAAAGATTTAAAGCGTAAACATAGAAGAGAAGGTTTTGAAACTACAAATGCTGATAGAATATTCGAGAGCACCTTTTCATCACAAATAAAATAATAAATGATTATGGAGATTAAAAAAATACTAAAAAACCTTGGTATTCAATCCGACCAAAAAGGATGTAGTGCTGGTGGCTTATGGATGGGTTCGGGATCTAAAATTTCCTCATATAGTCCAGTAGATAACACCTTACTTGGTAAATTAGAAACAGCTTCTCTAGAAGATTATGAAAATATTATACAGAAAGCGGAAAACGCATTTTTAAACTTTAGAAAGATACCTGCACCCAAAAGAGGAGAATTGGTTCGTCAATTTGGAAATAAACTAAGAAAAAATAAAGAATTTTTAGGGCAACTGGTTTCTTGGGAAATGGGAAAATCACTTCAAGAAGGATTAGGAGAGGTACAAGAAATGATTGATATTTGCGATTTTGCAGTAGGTCTTTCTAGACAATTACATGGAGCCACTATGACCTCTGAACGTCCTTTTCATCGTCTTTATGATCAATATCATCCACTAGGAGTAGTTGGTATTATTTCCGCCTTTAATTTTCCAGTAGCTATATGGAGTTGGAATGTTGCATTGGCATGGGTGTGTGGGAATGTTTGTGTGTGGAAACCAAGCGAAAAGACACCACTTTGCAGTATTGCATGTCAAAATATTATAAGTGAAGTTCTAAAAGAGAATAACTTTCCTGAAGGCGTCTCATGTATTCTAAATGGAGATTCAAATATTGGGAAATGGATGGCAGATGATAAACGCATTACATTAATCTCTGCTACTGGATCAACTAAAATGGGAAGAGATGTTGCTCAACGTGTTGGATCTCGGTTAGGGAAAGTTTTATTAGAATTAGGTGGAAATAATGCTATGATTATAACACCAAATGCTGATCTAAATATAGCTATTCCTGCATCTATTTTTGGAGCCGTAGGGACTTGCGGACAAAGATGTACTTCTACACGAAGATTAATCGTTCACAAATCAATTTTTAAAGACTTCACAAAAGGGCTTCAAATGGCATATAATCAATTAAGAATAGGAAATCCTTTGGATGCTAAAAATCATATAGGCCCTCTTATTGACGAAGGAGCAGTTAAAATTTATTCTGACTGTCTTGATCAAATAGAAGCACAGGGAGGTAGTTGGCTTGTAAATGGACAAATTTTTCCTAAAACGAAATATGGCAGTAACTGTTACGTTAAACCTGCAGTTGCTATTATTAATCATGATGCACCTATTGTTCACCAAGAAACCTTTGCTCCAATATTGTATGTTATTAAATATGAAGGAGAAATAGATACTGCGATCAAAATTCAAAATGAAGTAAATCAAGGTTTGTCATCTTCTATCATGTCACAAAATATAAAAGAGATTGAAACTTTTTTATCACCTTGGGGAAGTGATTGTGGAATTGCAAATGTAAATATAGGGACATCAGGAGCAGAGATAGGAGGTGCTTTTGGCGGCGAAAAAGAAACAGGAGGTGGCCGTGAAAGTGGATCAGACGCATGGAAAGTCTATATGCGTAGACAAACTAATACTATAAATTTTTCTAATGAACTTCCTTTAGCTCAGGGAATTGTTTTTAAGCTTTAACTGGGCATGTCACAAAATATCTCTTTTTTAGGTTTAATTATTATAGCACTTAATTTTATTATTAGCCAAAGAGGTTTTAAAGATGATATATTCTTTAACAAATATCAATTTGAGATCAGAAAACTTAGGCAAGGTGAATATTATCGTTTAATTACTGCAGGTTTTCTTCATGTAAACTTTACGCATCTTTTGTTTAATATGTTAACACTCTATTTTTTTGTTTCATTCGTTATTTCAGCACTAGGACCAATAATATTTTCATTGCTTTATATCGGGAGTCTAATTATAGGTAATTTATTTGCCTACATTTTTCATTATAATCAATATAATTATTCTGCAGTTGGTGCCAGTGGAGCAGTAACAGGTGTTTTATTTAGCTCACTTTTATTATATCCAAATATTGAATTGATGCTATTTTTTATTCCAATTCCAATCCCAGGCTATTTATTTGGTATTGTTTATATGATTTACACTTTTTACGGGATGAAAACTCAAAATGATAATATTGGACATACAGCACATTTTGGTGGAGCTGTAGGAGGGGTATTAGTAACTATTATTTTTAATTATCAGGTGATTTATACATCTCAATTGATGCTTGGAACTTTAAGTATAATATTGTTTATAACAGGTTACATGTTATACTTTAAGGAAAAAAAATAGTTATATTTTATCTAATAACTCTTCAACTTTATTGTAAAGAGCAATACCTCTTAAATCTCTGGCAACTATTACTCCTTTTTCGTCAAGTATAAAGGTAGCAGGTATAGCAGAAACTTTATATAATTTTGCGATAGGATCGTTCCAAAACTTTAAGTTTGATACATGATCCCATACAAGACCGTCATCTTCAATTGCACGAATCCAATTTGATTTTTCTTTGTCAAGAGAAACCCCTATAATACTTAATCCTCGTTCCTTATTTCTTTTGTAAAGTTGAACAAGATTTGGATTTTCAAACCTACAAGGGCGGCACCAGCTAGCCCAAAAATCAATAATTGTTACTTTACCTAATCCACTTTGTAATACAAACTTTCCACCATAAGGATCTGGACCCTCAAAAGATGGAGCTACTTCTCCAACCTCAGCTTTTGGTGGTTCTTCCAATTGTTTTTGAATGGTTCTCCCTGATTTAGTATTTTTAATTTCTTTATTTAAAGAATCAAATATAGATTTAGCTTCATCTAAAGAAATAGCTTTATTAGAAATAAAACGTTCTAAAATTAGAATTGAAATCAATGAATTTGGAGAGTCTTTAATAAATTTAAGTTCATAATCTTGAATTTGATTCCTAACATCTTGATATTGGTCCTGTAGGTCTTCAGCAAGAAGTGTGTCTTTAAGTATCATAGCTTGTTGAAGATCATTTCCAATTCCATTTAAAGATTGTATATAAATTTTTGTTTCCGATTTATACCTCATGAAATCGTCGTTAGAGACTGTTCCTGTAGCTAAAGATAGTCCTAAACTATCCTTATATACTTGAATATCTACTGTTCCTTTTTCAGCAATAAAAGGAAATGTCCCTTGTATTCCAACTATTTGGAGAAAGTGGATATTAGGTTCAGCTATATTAGTTTCTAACTCGAAGGACCCATTATTAACACTTATGGTATCAAGTGTTTTAGGCTGATTGTTTTGGTCAGCAACTATGTGATATATGGTACTTCCATCTTCAAGATCAGTACCTCCCTTGATTTTCAATCCAGTTGAACTAGATTCGCACGAAGCGTTTAAAATTACAAGACTTAAAAAGACAATTGTTTTTCTTAACATATCAATTTGTGTATTTGCTAAATTAATCAATTGATGTGAAATGTGAAACTTATCCTTAATTTAGCTTTTAAATAACTGAGTTTTAATAAATATGAATGATAAAAAGGTAATTGAATATTTCAAGAAACTGATAGGTAATAAAAATGTTCTTATATCAAAATGGGATAAAATACCCTATTCAAAGGGCTGGAGATATGGATCTGGAAATACATTAGCAGTAGTAAAGCCAGATAAATTAAGTGATATATGGAAAATCCTACAAATTTGCGTTGATAAGGATATAATTGTTATAATGCAAGCTGCCAATACGGGTTTAACAGGTGGTTCCACACCATTTGGAGATGACTACGATAGACCTGTAATAGTAATAAATACAATGCGAATTAATAACATTCACATTATAAAAAATGGAGCACAAATAGTTGGTTTAACAGGAAGCACTCTGTATGATTTAGAAAACAAATTAAAGCCCTATGGAAGAGAGCCTCATTCAATTATTGGATCAACTTCCATAGGTGCTTCAATCATTGGTGGAATTTGTAATAATGCTGGAGGTTCTCTTGTGCAAAGAGGACCATCCTACACAGAAATGGCTTTGTTTGCAAAAATTAATATAAATGGTAAGTTAGATCTTGTTAATGAATTAGGAATAGATTTAGGTTCAAAACCAGAAGAGATTTTAGATAATCTTCAGAATCAAAATTATCACGAATCTGATATTCAAAATACTGATAAATTGGGATCTGATGATAAATATTCTAAAATTGTTAGAGAAATCAATAAAAGTACACCTGCAAGATTTAATTCTGATAGTAGATTATTATATGGAGCATCTGGAAGTGCTGGTAAAATTGCAGTTTTTGCTGTTCGGTTAGACACCTATCTTGCTCCTATCGAAAATAAAGTGTTTTATGTCGGGACAAATGACCCAAATGTTTTTTGGAAAATACGTCGAGATATACTTTCAAAATTTAAAACTCTTCCGACATTAGGAGACTATTTGCATAGAGACTGTTATGATGCAGCAAAAAAATACAGCAAAGATACCTTTTTGGTTATTGAAAAATTAGGAACAACATTTCTGCCAACATTATTCGAATTAAAAAGAAAGGTTGATATCATTGCAAAAAAACTAAAATTTCTACCTGATAATTTTTCAGACAAATTAATGCAATTTTTAAGTATTTTTTTTCCAAATCATTTACCAAAAAGGATGGAAAAATTTAGAGATTTATACGAACATCATTGGATTATAGAAATGTCAGACGATGGTATCAATGAGGCAAGAGAGTATTTTAGTAAAATTTTTGAAGAAAATGATGGTGATTATTTTGAGTGTGATGCATTTGAATCAAAAAAGGCTTCTCTCCATAGGTTTGTATCTGCTAGTGCAATCGGTAGATACCATATTCTTAATGCTGAAAGTCTTGGAGAAATGATGTCTCTTGACATTGCATTTCCTAGAAATGAAAAAAATTGGTTTGAAAAGTTGCCAAAAGAAATTGATGACATGATTGAAATGAAACTTTATTATGGTCATTTATTCTGTCATGTTCTTCATCAAAATTACATTGTGAAAAAAGGTATTGACGGAGAAAAATTAAAAAACAAACTCTTAAAAACTTATGATAAAAGGGGAGCAGAATATCCAGCAGAACATAATGTTGGTCACGAATATTTAGCAAAATCGTCATTAAAAAAATTTTATAAAAAGCTTGACCCAACTAATACATTTAACCCTGGAATAGGCAGAACTAGTAAATATAAAAATTGGAAATAATCACAAATTCTTAAGAGCAATAAATAAAATAATCTTATTAACTAAAACTTTTTTAAATGTAAAATAAATCTTAAAGCTTTATCTTTACAATATATTCACTAACATGGCTGGAAATATTTATGGGTCATTATTTAAACTTACAACTTTTGGAGAATCTCATGGTGCTGCAATAGGAGGTGTTATAGATGGCTGTCCAGCTGGAGTTAAATTAGATTTAAATTCTATTCAAAATGATTTAAATCGTAGAAGACCTGGTCAATCTTCAATAGTGACTCAGAGAAAGGAGCTTGATGAGGTGACTTTTTTTTCTGGAATATTTGAAGGAAAAACTACTGGCACACCCATTGGCTTCGCAATTAATAATACAAATCAAAAACCTAAAGACTATTCTCATATCCAAAACAGTTATCGTCCATCTCATGCTGATTATGTTTATGATGAAAAATATGGTTTTAGAGATTATCGTGGAGGAGGGAGAAGCTCTGCACGTGAGACTGCAAGTAGAGTAGTGGCTGGGGCTATTGCTAAGCAATTCTTAGCTCCTTTAACGATAAATGCATATGTTTCGGGAGTTGGACAATTAAAATTAAAAACAAACCCTTCAGAAGTTGATTTATCTAAAACTGAAGAAAATATCGTTCGTTGTCCAGATACTAAAATTGCATCCGAAATGGAGGATTTAATAAAAAAAGTAAGAAAAGAGGGCGATACTGTAGGAGGAATTATTACATGCATCATTAAAAAAGTTCCTGTTGGACTTGGAGAACCGGTTTTTAATAAGCTGCATGCTGAATTAGGTAAAGCTATGCTTTCAATTAACGCTGTTAAAGGATTTGAATATGGAAGTGGTTTTCAAGGAACCCAAAAAAAAGGTAGCAAACATAATGATTTGTTTAATTCAGATAGGAGTACAAAAACAAATTATTCTGGAGGCATTCAAGGAGGAATTTCTAACGGAATGGATATATATTTCAACGTAGCTTTTAAACCTGTAGCTACAATCATGCAGAATCAATCCACTATAAATTCTAAGGGCGAAAAGGTAGATATGAAGGGAAAGGGTAGACACGATCCCTGTGTCGTACCTCGTGCTGTTCCAATAGTCGAAGCTATGGCAGCTTTAGTTTTAGCAGACTTCACTTTAATTAAAAGGGCCAATAAATTATAATTTATAATGAGTAAAATTGCTTTACATTGGAAAATTTTAATTGGGATGGGCCTTGGTGTTATTTTTGGATATATATTTACACTTATACCAGATGGAGGAAAATTTATCTCGGACTATATAAAGCCGTTTGGAACAATATTTATAAACCTTTTGAAGTTGATCGCCGTTCCCTTGATCCTCGCATCATTAATCAAAGGTATTTCAGATTTGAAAGACATTTCAAAGTTGTCACAGATGGGGGGACGTACTATAATTATTTATTTAATTACAACTCTAACTGCTGTGAGTATAGGTTTAGTTTTAGTAAATGTAATTCAACCTGGAAAATCTATTAGCGTTGAAACCAGAAACGAACTAGTAGAAGCTTATTCAACTGAAACCCAAGCTAAGCAAGAAGCAGCAGCTATCCAAAGAGAATCCGGTCCATTACAAGCATTAATTGATGTGGTTCCATCTAATATATTTCTAGCCGCATCGAACAATCGAAATATGTTACAAGTAATTTTTTTCGCTCTATTTTTTGGTATTGGTATGATATTGTTACCTCAAAAGCAAGTTAAATCTGTTAAGAAATTGTTTGATTCTTTCAATACTATTATTTTAAAACTAATTGATTTGATTATGAAGTCAGCTCCTTATGGAGTATTTGCTCTACTTGCCGCTTTAGTAGTTGAAGCTCCTAGTCTTGAATTATTTCAAGCATTAGCACTTTATGCAATAACTTTACTTTTAGGACTAGCGGCAATGATATTAGTTTATATCATAATTGTTCGAGTAGTTACCAAAAGAAAAGTATCATTTTTTATGCAAGGTATAGCCCCAGCACAGCTCTTAGCTTTTTCAACAAGCTCAAGTGCAGCAACATTACCTGTTACTATGGAATGTGTAGAAGATAATTTGGGCGTAGATAAAGAAGTAGCCAGTTTTGTATTACCAATAGGTGCTACCATCAATATGGATGGAACATCAGTTTATCAAGGAGTTGCTGCTGTATTTATTGCGCAAGCTTTTGGGCTGGATCTAAATTTATCAGCTCAATTAGGTATTGTCCTTACGGCTACGCTGGCTTCAATTGGGACAGCAGCTGTTCCAAGTGCAGGAATTGTTATGCTAGTAATCGTTTTAGCTCAAGCAGGTATACCTGAAGCTGGGCTTGCATTAATCTTTGCAATAGATAGACCCCTTGATATGTGTAGAACGATTGTAAATGTTACTGGTGATGCTTCGGTTTCAATGCTTGTTGGTAAGTCAATTCGTAAATTAAAAGATTAATTCAAGTATAAATTGATCCACTTTTAAATTTTACTTTTTCAAATCAACACCCCTTATGGGTTAATTAATTGCCTCTTTAAAAATGTAATTTCTTTTTCAGAAAAGGGAGTTTTATTTGTTCTGTAAATATCATGATGCCATATTTTTGGCATAGAATCAAATCTTTTCACCCAGGAGATCCATGGGAATATTGTATTAGTTTTACCCGATACAAAACCCCAATTAATTGCATGTATCTGATTTGACTTAAATATAGGAAGTATTGATTCAAAGGTGCTTCCATGAGTTCTAGCTAGATATTCAGTACAAATTATTGGACGGTTATATTTTTTAAGAGCTTGAATTTTTTCTTTTGTAATTTCTGGTCCATTATAAGAGTGAAACGAAATTACATCAGAATTTTCTACCATAAATCGCTCAAGCGGTCTAAGGGACTTTGGTGTCCCCCAAAGTGTATGATCACCTTTCCACAATCCGACTGTTAGAGGTTGGGAAGGATTAACTTCACGGGCCCAAAGCATTACTTTTTTTAATAAAGAAAATGAATAAATATATTTATCTTTTACTTCAATATTAATGCGATCTGGCTGATTAGCAACATTATCAGGCTCGTTGTATAGATCCCACGCTATTACTCTCTCGTCATTTGCGAAATTAGTAATGACACCTTTGATGTAACTTTTTAATTCATTGTGTCGAAGAGAATCTCCTAGGATTTCTGCACCTGGAGCCTGAACCCATCCGGAATTATGAATGAAAGGTATTGGTTTGGGTTGTTTTCCAAGTTTTGGAAGTGGATGCCAAACATCATCTAATAAAACAAACATTGTCTTGAGGTGATGCTTATGAGATATTTTAAGAAAAGTATTTAGACGCTTTATAAATCCAATAGAATCTTGTTCCCATAAAAGGTTGTGGAGATAAACTCGATGCATCTTCATTCCTAACTCTGCAGACCATTTTAATTCACGGTTTATAGTTTCGATGTCAAAAGTTTCCTCTTGAAAAAATTCCAACTGGTTTATAGCAGAACTTGGATTGAAATTTGTACCTGCCATCCAACCATTCAATTTATGCCACTCCCAAGCTCTTTCTTCGGTCCATCGAATACCAACATTATCCTCAAAAGGAGTTTTTGATTTAATACTCAACAGAAATATAACTATAGATAATAGTATTATTGGTTTCATTTTTAAATTGATAAAAATTTTATTTTATAAAAATTTATGAGTGAATTTTTCATTAGGAAGTGGGCATTTTTGGTATTTTCCAAACCAACGATAACGATTTTTAGCTATTACACGATAAATAAAGTTAGTAGAAAGTTTCGGTAGAAAACTGAATACTAAAAATATTTTAAAAAATCCATTTAAGTATAATAAAATTCTAAAAAAAGCTTCTGATTCAACCTTATATCCTTCTAGATAATCCCAAGTAATTACACTATCTTTTAGTTGAATTGGATTAGGATTTTTGTTGAAAAAATCAATTGCAAAATCACTATCAAGTGATGTGAATTTTAATTGATCTTCTTTATCCCATTGACAAAGTTTTTTAATCCAATAATTACAAAGGACGCATGGGCCGTCGTAAAAAACAATTAAAGATTTCATTTAGATATTTTTTTTAGATTCAACAAATTCTAAAAGTTCAATATTTACCTGAGTTGTAAAAACACCATAGTTCACTACAGCTTTATTTTTTTCAATAGAATCAATACTTCCAACCGAACGACCATCAAACAATCGTACTTGATCTCCAATCTTAAGCTCTGGTCTGGGAATGATTGATATTTTATTTTCTTTAGATTTTTTCCTTTTTTCTTTTCGTACTTGAACCAATTCTTTTTTTACTTCCTCATTTAGTATTTTTTTGTTTTCACGTTCTTTTTTAAATACAGCAGATGACTTGCGCTTTCGTTTAGCATTTTCACTTTCTACTAATTTCAGTAATTCAGCAATTAAGGGTCTTTTTTTATTGTTTAGGAAAAAACGTTCGGCTATATCGTTAATTTTATTACCTAATACAATCATTCTTTGATTGTGATCAAAAAGAACTTGATAATTCGTAAGCTTTTCTTTAAGTTTGGTATTTATAGCTTCCATTTTATCTGATTCAGTTTTTATTTTATTCTCTTTCTCCTTAAGAGAATTTTCAGTTTTTATCAGTTTAGATCGCTCTTTTTGAAGTTTTGCAATTGTAGCATCAAAACGAACTTTTCCTCTCTCAATTTTCTTTTTTGCACGATTTATTAAATTAAAAGGAAGACCATTTTTTTGTGCGACTTCAAAAGTAAAGGAGCTTCCTGCTTCACCCATTGCTAATTTAAATACTGGCTCAAGTGTTTTATTATCGAACTGCATGTTGGCATTGACCATTGCAGGGAGTTCATTTGCAAGGGCTTTTAAGTTAGAGTAGTGAGTAGTAATAAGCCCAAAAGCTTTACGATTATAAAAATCTTCCAGAATGACTTCAGCCAAAGCACCACCTAATTCTGGATCTGATCCTGTACCAAACTCATCAATTAAGAAGAGAGTATTGGAATCACACTTTCTTAAAAAATACTTCATATTTTTCAGTCGATAAGAATAGGTGCTCAAATGATTCTCTATAGATTGGTTATCACCAATATCAGTCAGTACATTTGTAAATAGAGTTGCTTTAGATCTTTCGTGGACAGGAATCATCATTCCACTTTGTAGCATCAATTGAAGTAAGCCGACGGTTTTAAGTGTAATACTTTTTCCTCCTGCATTTGGACCAGATATTACCACTATTCTATTTTCATTATTTAACTCTAAGTCTTGAGGATACGTAACTTTATTTTCTAATTTGTGGGCTTGAAGAAGTAAAGGATGGAATGCGTTTATATAGACAATCTTCATTTGATCTTTAATAATTTCAGGGAGAATACCTCCAATTTCCTCAGCATATCTCGATTTTGCATGGATCAGATCAATATTCAATAAAAATCTATATTGCAACTCAAGATAGGGAAGGTAAGGTCTAAAAAAATCAGTCAGTTGACTTAAAATTTTTTTTATTTCATCACTTTCTTCAAATTCAAGATTTTGTAACTCTCTAGTTTGAGTATTCGTTACTTCGGGTTCTATAAATACTATACTTCCCGTCTTTGAACTTCCCATGATGGCTCCTTTGACTTTTCTTCGGTACATAGCTTTCACAGCCAATACTCGACGGTTTTCAACTACGGATTCACGAATATCGTCTAGATAGTCGGCATTGCTAAATTGACTTAATGCTTTATTAAAACTAGTACTTATTTTTCCTCTTAATTGTTGCATTTGCCTTCTAATACTAAAAAGTGTATCGGAAGCATCATTACGAACTTTACCAAATACATCGATTATTCCATCCACAGCTGGTTTAATCTCTTTTTCTTCAAAAAGTTCATTTGAAAGGTCATGAAGAGTAGGGTAGTAGGTTTTAAACTTTTCTAAAAATCTAAGTATTGAATTAGTCGTTTCTGTATTACGAGCTATGTTTCGAAATGCCTCTAGCTCCAATACACTGTTATCTACTTTAAGTAAGGGAAAGTAAATTGAAATATCAACAAATTCGTGGTTCGGAATTCGATTTTCATTATCAAATGATGAATAGTACTCTGATGTCATCTTTAAGTCGTTTATTACAACTGTATCATCTACTTTCGGTTTTAAAGCTTTGACAACTTCCTTTCCCATAGGTGTTATTGCAAAAGAAGCACACTGTTTTAGAACTTCTGAATATTCTAAATCTTCAAGAGTTTTATCAGGAATTGTGACCATCGTTTTTCTTAACTTAGCACTACAAAAGTAATAAATTCATGCACGTTAAAATACACTCGAGTTGGGAAAAGGTATTGCAGACAGAATTCGAAAGTTACTACTTTAAAAAACTAATTTCTTTTGTAAAAAGTGAATATAGAAAAGGTCAATGTTTTCCACCTGGATCTTTAATTTTTAATGCTTTTGATAGCTGTTCATTTGATAAAATAAAAGTTGTAATATTAGGACAGGACCCATATCATGGAATTGGCCAAGCAGACGGTCTTTGCTTTTCAGTGCAAGATGGTAGTCCACATCCACCTTCACTACAAAACATATTCAAAGAGATTTTTGAAGATCTAAGCATTCCTATCCCAAGAAGTGGGAATTTAGAAAATTGGGCTAAACAAGGTGTTCTTCTATTAAATTGTACTCTTACAGTTCAAGCTCATCAAGCAGGGAGTCATCAAAAGCGTGGCTGGGAGACTTTTACTGATATGGTAATCCAAATTATTTCTAAAAAAAAAGAAGATATAGTTTTTATGTTATGGGGTGGATACGCTAGACAAAAAGAAAGATTAATTAATAAATCTAAGCACCTGATATTAAGTTCAGGACATCCTTCACCCTTAAGTGCTAATAGAGGTTATTGGTTTGGCAATAAACACTTTAGTAAATGTAATGAATACTTGAAGAAAAAAGGAGAAGAAGAAATCGATTGGAGTACCGTAGGCTAATTTTCAACTATCCACCAATACGCTTAACAGCATGCCCCATTTCATTTAAAATCTTAATGATTTTATCTCGATAATTTCCTTGAATAATAATCTCTCTATTCTTCACGCTACCTCCAACACCGATAGTGTTTTTTAGTTTCTTGGCTAGAGTTTTTAACTCGATTAGTTCGCCCTCGAAACCCTTAATTATAGTAACAATTTTTCCAGATCTACGCTTATTACTGAAGTGAGCCTCCAATTTTTGTGCTTTTAGATTAGGTTTTAAATCGAGTAGGGGATCAGAGTCTGGAGCTAGGGTATTAAATTTAATTTTTGCAAGATCCTCAAAACTATTTAACTTTTTAGACATAGTGAATAGATTATATACACTAAAATAGTAATTTAGAGTATGTCTTTTTTCAGAAACACTTTTCTTTTATTTACTTTTTTTGAATAGGTTATGACTAAAAAACTACCTTTTCATTCAATTTCACGACCTCCTAAAGAATATAATGCTGCAAACTCAATCTCTCGGATGATTGAAGGTTTAGGCTTTCGATATTATTGGGCTACTGAAGGATTAAGATCAAAAGATCTCAAGTATAGACCATCTCAAGAGGCAAAAAGTACTATTGAAACTCTAAAACACCTGTATGTACTTAGTAAAACCATCGATGAATCCATTCAAAATAAGGTATCAAAAAGACCAGTTGATGAAATTCCAGAGGATTTTAAATCATTAAGAAATATAACTTTAGATCAATTGAATCAAGCTTCCTTAGAGCTAAAAAAAATTAAAGATTTAGACTTAGAGAATCTAAAAATTGTCTTTGAAAGAAAGGGTGGGAGTATAAATAATTTTCCACTTTGGAATCTTATAAATGGTCCTATTGCAGATGCTTTGTATCACACTGGTCAGATAGTTAGCTTTAGGCGAAGTTCAGGAAATCCGATACCAAAAGGAGTTAATGTGTTTTTGGGAATTAAAAACTAGTTATCTCTATCTTCAAACTTTTCATTTTTTTCGGTATCTAATTTTTTAGAAATTAAGTATATCCCTATAATTATAGCCAAAATAAATAAAATTATTTCAAACATTATTTTATTATTACAGCAGTACCGTAAGCAAGTATTTCTGAACAACCTTGCATAACCATTGAAGTAGTTAATCGAACATTGATTATAGCATTAGCTCCAATCTTTTCAGCATCTTCAATCATTCTCTGCATTGCTTGCTCTCTTGATTGAGCTTGGAGTTTAGTATATTCTGATATTTCACCTCCAATTATATTTTTTAGTCCTGCAAAAATATCTTGTCCGACATTTCGAGCTCTAACGGTACTTCCTCTCGCTATTCCAATTGTTTCAACTATATTTTTATTTGGTATAGTAGGTGTTGTTACAAGTATCATATATGTTTTTTTTTAAATTATAAGGGAATTGTTATTGTATTTGCATCCCCTAGGTTTTTCTTTTTTTTAAGTTTATCTATTATATAAAAAGTTATCCAACCAACATAAAGAATTACCAAAAAAAGTTTGAAAAGATTAAATAAAGTCTTGAGCATTAATTTATTGGTATTAATGCTTCTATATTTTCCCACCGCATTCTAATAGAAGATTCTACAAAATCAATCGTAAACTGCTCATGTATAGTGTCTATTGGTTTAATAGGAATGTTAATTTTCATAACAACACCCTCACTATCTGGTTCATTAAAGCTATAACCCCCTGTTTTGGCGTGTAAGTAAAGAACCCAATTTTCAGCGTAAGGATAAGTATATAATCCATAAGAGCCTCTAGGAAGAACACGCCTAGCAAAATCTAAATCTCTATTTATAGTAATTTTAGTCGTCAAATTTGCACCCAAACGCCAATAACTGCCATATGGGATTAAAGGGTCTTCATCAAGATTCCCAAAAATGAGACGTTGATTTTTATAAGGGCGAAAATATCGTATACTAATTTTTTTATCACCTTCGTTGTATTCTGCATAATCTAATGGGCTTTTAGGATTTATATATAAACTGTATAGGAAGAATAATCCAATTAAAGAAATAATAACTAATGCTGTACCTATAATAACCTTAATTCCTTTCATAAAATATTTTTTATTTAATTTATTTTAATTTCAAATTTCTTTATCATAATCCTAAGGGGATATATACAACCCCTTCTAACAATATGGTAAGAAAGATTCTATTTTACATAACATAAATTATAGTTTAATTATGTTTAATTAATTTTTCATCCATGCTTTTCTTAAAGATACTGCAGCATTATTTGCATTAGGATCATTTATTACTCCACTTACCAAAGCTGAAGGACTTCCCGTAATACCACTTAAGGTAAACGTTTCTTTACCGCGCTTAACCGTAATTGTAAATTCAGTTTGATTATCCCACATAAAACTAGAAGTGAATATTGAATTTATTTCATCAATATTTTCTTCTTTGATTTCAGGGAGCATTTTTCCATCCAAACCTAAAAACACATCTCCAATTTTCACACCCATCGCTTCAATTGTTGTATTAAGGCCATTCACTACGTATTGTACAGTTCCTGTATCATTTGGTTTTGGTTCAAAAAAAGGGTTTTTATCATCCTTGAAAAGTATACTTCTAAGAGGCACTTCAGTATCTCCCATGGTTAAACCAACCTTAGCAAAATAATCCATATAATCTATGGGTTTAGTCCCTTCAACATGATTAACAAAAAATTCACCAACTTCAGGATAGGTCATTTGGATTATTTCATTAAAAAGTTCGTCATCCTTAAAAGGCCTTTCACTTCCGTATCGCTTAGCTAATTTCTGCATAACCCATAAAATGCCATTCTCTCCTCCACTTTGCTCACGTATAATTATATCCAAGCACATATTAATTAAAGCACCTTTCTGATAAACATTACCATAATTAGTTTGAAAGGGTTCATCAACAATGCCTGCACTCATCTTTGTGAATGACATTGAATCATCATATCTCTTAGAATAATTCAATTTTTCAAGAATTCTATTATAAAAATTTTGCTCATCAATCAGCCCTTGGTTAATTTGAAATAAATTTGCAAAATATTCTGTTGTACCCTCATACATCCATAAATGTTTTGACATTAAAGGAGTATTATATTCAAAATTGTGAATTTCTTCTGAGTGAATATTCAGTGGCGTCAGAGTATGAAAAAACTCATGTGAAACTACATCAACTAAGCTTTGTTTTAATTCCTGAGGTTTCATTTGATCAACAAATACAACTGTTGTTGATGTATGATGCTCTAAAGCTCCCATCATTCCGCCAAAGTATTGCAAATCTTCCATTCCCATTAAATGGAGTAATATATCGTAAGACTTTGTATTATTTGCATCACCTAGAAAGTTTTTTTGAGCTATCATCATTTCTTCTATAGCTGTTTTGTATTGCTCGGCTTTATGAACTCCTGTAGGAGAATAAATTGCAAGACCCACCTTGATGTTTTCTAAATCAAATGAAACTGAGTTAGGCTCGCTATATAGTATCGGATTATCAATTATATGAAAATATCTTTTTGCTAAAAAAACATCTAGACTATCACTTTTTGAAATTGATGGTAATGAAGTAAAAGGTTTTAATTTATTAGGAGAATTAATAGAAAGACGATATGGGATTTCTTTCATTCCTTCAAAATATCCAATCATACTATGCAGATTGAGTAAAAAAGTTTCATTCTCTTTAAAGTTAGTGCCTCCCATGGGGTAAATTTCATTTCCCTCTGGTCCATCAAATGTATCGTTTACTAAATAGCTTATTTTTGCAAGTTTTTTAGCATTCAAAATTCTCCAGCTATTTTTATCAATTGATACGATAGAAAGTAAATTTCCTTTTTCATCAAAGGCTTTAAAGTCCTCTATAAATCGACCAAAATTGGAATATTCATATGTTCCAGGTACAATTTGTGGGATATAAAAAATAATTTGATCTTTCTCAACCTTTGAGGGAGAAATATCGATATTAACTTTATCATCATTTATATCGACTAAATTAATTCTAGCATCTACACTTGGGGTTATTTTGTCGTTATTATTCTTTAATGCAGCACATCCTAAAAACAAAATGCATAAAGTAAGGTTAATAAAATATTTTAATCTTATCATAATCATATTATTATATTAATGAAACACCATTCAAATCCGTGGTTAATACATTTGTCATGTAGTCAAAAAAGGGTCTAATACTAGTAAAGTTATCTATTACGTGTTTTTGAAAATCAGACGAAAGTACACTTTTATCATCAAAATTCTTAATAAATAAATACTGTTTCTGTCGAATCAAATCTATGTTTGGATGATCTTTACTAAATCCTTTAGGAGCTGTTTTAACAAAATCTCCTTTCAAGTCTCCCCAAACTTTTTTTAAGTCAGATGCAGCTAAAATATCTCGTAATTCTTGAGCATCAATTTCTAATTCTTTTCTAATTCTTAATAAATCTAAGGGGTTTGGATTCCAAAAACCTGTAGCTATAAAACTTTTATCTGGAGCTATATGAATATAATAGCCCCCTCTTAGATTAGGTTTTTTTCTATGAAAACTTGTGCCAAAATGGGTTTTATAAGGTGTTTTGTCTTTTGAAAAACGTATGTCACGGTAGATACGAAACATTTTGACTTTTTCAATATTATCAGTCCTCTCTAAACCATTTTTGACAGAATTATTAAAATCTTTTACTTCTAATTCTAAAGACTTAAATCTAGACTTTTCATTTTCAAACCATTTACGGTTATTATTCTCTGACAAACTTTTGTAAAATATTAACACATCAGGATTAATGGTGTTCATAGCATCATTATTTAACTCAAAACTTTAATAAGTCTCTGATTTCAAATATAAACAATTAGCCTTGAATCAATTCTTCGGCTAAAGCTAGTAATACTTTTTTTTCCTGCAAGCTTCGATTAATAGGAAGTTGTGCTAAACCAATTAAGCGTCTGATAATTTCGATACCACAATAAATGCGTATCTGTTCTAATTGAATGGGTAATGGATAGGCTTTAAGAACCTCATGTATCAATGCAGAATTTCCGCTTGAAATTATAAGATGAGCTGACATTACACCAAGATCAAATTCCCTTGGACCTACGAAACTAAATTCAGGATCGATAATGTATAGGTTCTCTCCTACTCTCATCCAGCTTCCTGGATAATAATCCCCGTGTAAAATTGTATTCCCCTGCTTTAAATATTCTTTACCGGCATCTTGTATTTTATTCTTTAAAATATTATTTTTTTTAAATGGAGCTGCCAAAGACTCCAATCCATGTTGGATATTGTCTAAACAAAAGTTATTATTTATAATAAAAGGTAAAATAAAAATGTGTTGGTGATTTAATTGACGTAAAATCGTATTTTTAGGATAGTTTGGAGGAACCTTTTTTTTGTGAATATTATATAAACCTAAAGTAAAATCACGAATTAAAACTGGCGTAATACTCTCACTTTGATAAATAGAAGTTAAGTCTTCACCTTTCCCTAAATCCTCTAGTATTAATATGTGATCTTTAGAAATGTACTCTAAGACTTTTGGGAAAAATTGATTTCCATCCATTAAATAATAAAACTGCTGCTCTACTTCAATTCTATCTAAAGGGGCTGGAATGTTTGGGTATTTATTAACAAATGGACGAGACTGTTTTAAAATAAAATTCTTATCAGAAGTTTTGACACGTAAAACGACATTCATATTACCCTGCCCAGCAACTTCAATTCCTTCAATTGTTTTTAAATCCTTCAAAAAAGTTGTTTCGTTTTGTAAATAAGAAGTAAGTTTTTTAGCAGGTATTGATTCATCAATTTGAAACATAAGTGAAAGTTATTTAGTTAAACCTTGATAATGTCTCCAAAAGTCTTGTTTCATTTTAAGTGTGTCAATTGATGTATAGATTTGAATATTACGCTGGGTATTTTCTTTTGGAGTTTTAAATGATTTCATTTTAGCCCATTCTGGATGAGCCAAAGACTCTATGATCGCCAAATCCCACATAATCCATTTTTCTTGTTCAGGATCTTTAGATGTCCACCAACGCTTATATGTATTCCATCGGTTCTTTAGATATTTACTTAAGTTGTTATCTTTTAAGTTTTTAAAGGTATTCACTTTACTAAATACTAGATGTTTTGAAACTGTAGCTGGCATAACTCTAAAATCTAGGCCTTTAAAATTTAATAGATAGTTAGTTGAAATGGAATCATTCCTTGTATTAAACTCATTTTTATTGTAAGTATTCATGTAAGGATTGTGCCAAAAACCCAGATATGATATAATCAATTTAGGTGCTATCTCTGGTGCTTCTAATAGAGCTGAAGCTACATTGGTGCAGGATCCCAAAACTACAATTTGTAACTTTTTATCTTTTTTTAGCTCAAGAGCTTTTGATATTATGAAACGGCTTGCATCTGAGCTTTGAGGTGATTCTAAGTTTTTTAGAGGTTGAGAACTTCCGTTTTTAACAGTCACAAAATGATTAGGCAGTAAACTGGCTAGTCTCTGATTAATAAGATGACTTTCTAAGGCAGTATTTTCTGTAGCATAGGGGGATGTGTGAAACTGTGCAGCGGTAATTCCCTGTAAATCAAAACTAGGCTCCCCTATAGCCCTTACTATAGCAAATAAATCATCAATCTCGTTAGCAGTATCAGCATCTATTATCAAAGGGAGCTTTTCTCTGAGTTCCTGCGCTGAAAGATTAAAGGTGAATGAAATCAATAAAAAAGTAAGTAGAGTATTACATTTCATTTTCTGATTAAGCTAATTGAAGAAATTAAACCTATTTTTTACGATAGACCAATATTTCTTCAACATCTTTTAAACTAAATCCTTTAGCATTTAATAAAATTAGATAATGAAAGAGCAAGTCAGCACTTTCATTAAGAAATAATTCGGAGTTTTCATCTTTTGCCTCAATCACTGTCTCTACAGCCTCCTCTCCCACTTTTTGAGCAATTTTATTAATTCCTTTCCTGAAAAGCGAAGAGATATAGCTATTATTATGATTATCGCTTTTCCGTTGAGAAATTATCTTCTCAAGCTCAGTTAAAAAACCAAAGTGGCTTTCGTTTTTTTCTCCCCAACAGCTATCGGTTCCCCTGTGACAAGTAGGTCCTTTGGGATGAGCTTGAATCAAAATCGTATCTTGATCACAATCAATTTTTAAATTGATTAATTCTAAGAAGTTACCACTTTCCTCTCCTTTTGTCCAAAGACGCTTTTTAGACCGGCTATAAAAGGTGATATTACCTGTTTCTAGAGTAATATTTAAGGCTTCTTGATTCATATATCCCAACATTAAAACACTTTTTGTAATTGCATCTTGAATTATGGCAGGAATCAAGCCGTCTGTATTTTTTGAAAAATTTGGTTTCATAGGTTTAAATTCTTACTGCTATCTGCTGTTTTTTTAATTCTTTTTTTAAATCAGGAACACTTATTTCACCAAAGTGAAAGATACTTGCTGCTAGAGCTGCATCTGCCCTTCCAATAGTAAAGGTATCGATAAAATGTTTAGTGTCTCCAGCGCCACCTGAGGCAATAATTGGAATATTAACTTTTTCAGATAATTTTGATAAAGCTTTATTTGCATAGCCTCTTTTTGTTCCATCATGGTCCATAGAGGTAAACAGAATTTCACCAGCACCTCGGTCTTCTACCTCTTTTGCCCAATCGAATAAGTCAATTGTGGTAGGTTGCTTACCACCAACCAAATGAACTTTCCACTTATTATCAATTTTTTTAGCATCAATTGCAACAACCAAACATTGACTTCCAAAGTTGGTTGAAACTTCATTTATAAGATCTGGACGATTCACTACTGCAGAATTAACAGAAACCTTATCAGCTCCGCTTTTCAATAAAACAGAAATATCTTCAACAGATCTAATTCCACCGCCAACAGTAAATGGAATGTCAATTGCTGCAGCTATCTTTATCACCAATTCAAATAAGGTTTTTCGCTTTTGTTCTGTTGCAGAGATATCTAAAAACACGAGTTCGTCTGCATTTTGATTTGCATATTGTGATGCAAGTTCTACTGGATCACCTGCATCCCTAAGGTTCACAAAATTGATACCTTTTACTGTACGTCCGTTTTGAATATCTAAACAAGGAATTATACGTTTGGTTAGCATTTTAATTATTTAAAAGAATAAACTGTTCAAGTTGCTTAAGAGAAATATGTTTTTCATAAATAGCTTTACCAATTATAACACCTTCACATCCCATTTTAGATAAAAGAGTCAATTCGTCAAATTGAGAAACACCTCCTGAGGCAATCAATTTAATTTCAGTTTTATTTATTATTTGTTCATATAGGTTAAACGAGGGCCCCTGTAACATGCCATCTTTATTTATATCTGTACAAATAACGTATTTTATACCTTTAGCTTGATAATTATCTAAAAAATCATAGAGAGATTGGTTTGAAGTTTCTAGCCAACCATCAGTAGCTATAAACTCACCGTTAACATCAGCTCCAAGGATTATTTTATCTGCTCCATAAGTTTCTAACCATTTACAGAAACGTTTAGGATTTTTTACTGCAATACTTCCCCCTATAATCTGCTCTGCTCCACTCTCAAAGGCAATTCGGACATCTTCATCAGTTTTTATTCCACCACCAAAATCAATTTTTAAATTAGTTTGGTTTGATATTACTTCTAATACATTATGATTAACAATATGTTGAGATTTAGCACCATCCAAGTCGACAAGATGTAAAAACTTTATACCATAATCTTCATAAGCTTTTGCTACTTCAATTGGATTCTCATTATATATTTTTTGGGTATTGAAATTACCTTTTGATAAACGAACACATTTACCTTCAATGATATCTATAGCAGGAATAATCCTCATAAAGCTAAAAAGTTTTTTAAAAGTTGACTTCCAGAATTACTACTTTTTTCTGGATGAAACTGGACACCATAAAAATTTTTTTTTCGTACAGCAACACTATATAATCCATCATATTCACTTTGAGCAATAGTTTCAGGTAAAAGTGGAACATAATATGAGTGAACTAAATACATGAATTCACCTTCTTTGATATTATTAAAAAGAGGTGTTTCCAGATCTAATATTGAATTCCATCCCATTTGAGGAACCTTAACTTTTTTTGAAAAACGAATAACTTTACCTGAGATAATCCCTAGCCCTTTAACCTGATCTTCTTCTGTTGAATCGCAAAAGAGTTGCATCCCCAAACAGATACCTAATACAGGTTGTTTTAATTTTGGTATAAGCTTATCTAATCCGTTTTGTCTAAGTTTTTTCATAGCTACTCCTGCAGCTCCTTGGCCTGGAAAAATAACTTTATCCGACTTTTTAATAATTTGAGAATCATTTGTTAAGACGCTTTCTGAACCTAGACGTTGTAAGGCAAACTGCAGGCTTTTAACATTACCACCACCATAATCAACAATAGCTATCATTTATAAACTTCCTTTTGTTGTGGGTAAAATCATTTTATCGGGATCACGCTTAATAGCTGATTTAATAGCTTTTGCGAAAGCCTTAAAAATTGACTCAATCTTATGATGTTCATTTATTCCTTCGGCTTTAATATTAAGGTTTGCTTTTGCTGAATCAGAGAAAGATTTAAAAAAGTGCATAAACATTTCGGTAGGCATTTTTCCAATCATTTCTCGTTTAAATTCAGTTTCCCAAACTAACCAATTTCGCCCCCCAAAATCAATTGAAACTTGTGCTAGACAATCGTCCATCGGTAAGCAAAAGCCATATCTCTCTATTCCTAACTTATCTCCTAACGCGTCTGCAAAAACTTCGCCCAGAATAATAGCAGTGTCTTCTATAGTATGATGTTCATCTACTTCTAAATCCCCTTTGACAGTTATTTCTAAATCCACATTCCCATGGCGGGCAATTTGATCTAACATATGATCAAAAAAATTAATGCCTGTATTTATTTTACTTTTACCAATACCGTCAAGATTCAGATTTAAACTTATATCTGTCTCTTTGGTTTTACGTCTCTTATAGACTGATCGCTGTTCCAATTTTAAGAAAGAATAAACATCTGCCCATTTTTTTGTTTTAAGCACAATAGTATTTTTAATATCTCTTGATGGTTCTTCTTTTCCCAAGGATTCGTTATTGGACAAAAAGAGACCTTTTGCTCCAATATTATATGCTAGCTCCATATCTGTCATACGATCTCCGATTACAAATGAGTTTTTAATATCGTACTTTTTATTATTTAAATAATTAATTAATAAACCAGTACCAGGTTTTCTTGTTGGAGAGTTATCAGATGGAAGGCTTCTGTCAATTAAAACTTCATCAAACTCTATACTTTCGTTTTTAAAGCTATTTAAAATAAAATTATGAGTAGGCCAAAAGGATTCTTCTGGAAAACTTACTGTTCCTAGGCCATCTTGATTAGTTACCATTACTAATTCATAGCTTAACTCTCGAGCAATTTTCCCCAAATATTTAAAAACCTGAGGATAGAAAATTAGTTTATCCATTGAGTCTAACTGATAGTCATTGGGCTCTAATACAATAGTTCCATCTCTATCTACAAATAGTATTTTTTTCATATATCAATGTTTCGTAATGCACTAATTAAAGAATTATTTTCTTCTTGAATTCCAACAGAAATACGTAAAGTATTACCACAAGAAATATTTTTACTTGAATTACGAACAACAATTCCTTGCGCAAGCAATTGATTATATCTTAATCTACTATTATCAACCCTAATTAGAAGAAAGTTTGCATCTGAAGGAAAAATAGTTTTTATAAAACTTATTTCACTAAAAGCAATTTCTAAACGCTGACGCTCTTTTAATATAAATCTAACTTGCTTTTTAACTAAGTCTTGTTGATCTAATCTCTGAATTGCAGCATTTATAGTTAAAGAATTTAGGTTATATGGTGCTTTTAAAGAGTTTAAAAACGAAATTAAATCTCTGTTTGCAAACGCCATACCCAGACGGGCTCCTGCCATTCCTTGTGCCTTAGAAAATGTTTGGCAAACAACCAAATTAAAATAATCATCCAACAAGTTAATGAAAGATGGTTGATTGTTGAATTCAATGTAAGCCTCGTCTACAACTACAAGCCCAGAAAAACCCTCAATAATATTTTTTATCGCATTAGTATTAAAACTATTAGCTGTAGGGTTGTTTGGTGTAGGTATAAATATGATTTTAGACTGTTTATTAGCCGTTTTTAAAATAGTATTCACATCCAATTGGAATTTTGAATCCAGCGGAACTTCTTTTACCTGAACTCCATGTATGGAAGCTGATACTTTATACATTCCAAAAGTAGGTGGCAATATAATTATGTGTTCATTTGATGGTTCACAACAAGACATTATTATTTGTGAAATAAACTCATCACTCCCATTGCTTAGATATAATTGATCAATGTTAACTTTTTTCCAATCAGCAATACGATTTTTTAATTCAATTTGCATAGGATCTGGATAACGATTATGATCAGATTTAAATGGGTTTTCATTTGCATCTAAAAGTATCATATCCCTTCCATCATTCACAAATTCATCTCTTGCTGAATTATATGGTTTAAAATCCAATAATTCTTTTCGTATAAAACGGCTAATTTTATTTTTCATCTTTAATTTTTTTTAGTCTTAAACTAACAGCATTTTTATGTGCTTGTAATCCCTCTGCGTCAGCCATTATCTCTATACTTTTTCCTAAATTTTTTATTCCCTCTTTATTGATTTTTTGAAAAGTAATGGCTTTCAAAAAACTATCTAGATTAACACCACTATATTGTTTGGCGTAACCGTTTGTAGGTAAAGTATGATTTGTTCCCGATGCATAATCACCTGCACTTTCTGGGGTGTAATTCCCTATAAAAACTGAACCTGCATTTCGTACACCATTTACATAATAGTTTTCATTTTTAACACAAATAATATAGTGCTCTGGACTGTATTGATTAATAAATTCTACAGCACTTTTATCATCTTTAAAAACAATCATTTTAGAATTCTTCAATGCAATTTTTGCAATATTTTTTCTAGGAAGATTTTCAATTTGCTTATCGACTTGTTCAATAACTTTTTGAAGTATAGATAATTGTGTAGTTACTAAAATCACTTGGCTATCAGACCCGTGTTCTAATTGAGATAGAAGGTCGGAAGCAATAAATTCACAATTAGCACTTTCATCAGCAGCTATAAGCAATTCACTTGGACCAGCTGGCATATCAATAGCGACATTATATCTTGTTGCCAATTGTTTTGCTGCCGTTACAAACTGATTTCCAGGGCCAAAGATTTTAAATACATTGGGAATACTTTCAGTTCCAAATGTCATACCTGCAATAGCTTGAATGCCGCCAACTTTATAGATTTTTGATATTCCACATATTTTTGCTGTGTAAATTACTACATCAGGAAGCTTACCTTTTGAATTCGGTGGAGTACAAAGTACAATTTCATCACATCCAGCTATTCTTGATGGAATTGCTAGCATTAAAATACTGGAAAATAAGGGTGCAGATCCTCCAGGAATATATAACCCTACTTTTTCAATAGCCCTCTTCTCTTGCCAACAATTTACACCACTTTGAGTTTCTACTTCTACTTTCTCTGTTATTTGTGCTTTATGGAATTTTTCAATATTAGTTTTTGCTAATTTAATTGCCTTTTTTAATGCCAAGGGTATAAATAATTCTTCAGTTTTAATTTCCTCTAGACTTATTTCAATATTTTGATATTTGACTTTATCAAATTCTTTGGTATACTTTAGTATTGCAGAGTCTCCATCTGCTTGAACGTCTTGAAAAACTTTTGCCACAATACTATCAATTTGATTGTAAGGCAAAATTGGTCTCTTCATTATTTTTAACCATTCACTTCTTAAGGGATTGATAAATTTTTCCATTACAACACCATTTTTTCAATTGGACAGACTAAAATATCCTCCGCTCCTGCTTCTTTTAATTCATCAATAACTTCCCAGAAATCATCTGCATTAATTACTGAATGTAAAGAACTCCAACCAGTTTGTGCTAAAGGTAGTACAGTTGGACTTTTTAATACAGGAAGAATTGAACTAATAGCCTTTATCTTATCATTGGGGGAATTGAGTAAAATGTATTTTGATTGCTTAGCCCTTAAAACAGATTGGACTCTAAATCGAAGTTTATCAATTAGAGATCTTTGCTTTAAATTTAATTTACTTCCCTGAGCTAATACTGCCTGAGAACTTGAAATTATTGCGAACTCCTTAAGGTTATTTTTAAATAATGTGCTACCACTAGAAACAATATCACATATAGCATCTGCCAAACCTATGTTAGGTGCTATTTCGACAGAACCATTGATAATATGTAAATCTGCAGATATATTATTTTTTTTTAAAAATTTTTTTACTGTATTTGGATAAGAGGTTGCAATGCGCTTTCCGTCTAAATCTTGTATTCCATTAAAATTTGTTTCTTTTGGTACAGCAATAGAAACACGGCAATTTGAAAAATTCAATTTTTCAATTATCTTAATGCTACCCCCTTTTTCCTCTAAAATATTCTCTCCTATAATTGCAAGATCCACAACTCCATCCCGAATATACTGAGGGATATCACCATTTCTTAAAAAAAAGACTTCTATTGGAAAGTTATGAGCTTCAGCTCTAAGTTGGTCTTTACCATTATCTATTGATATACCACAATCTTTTAATAGCCGAAGGGAGTCTTCATATAGCCTCCCTGATTTTTGTAATGCAATTTTTATCATACTTTTTAAATTAAAAAACCCGCTTGATTTCTCAAACGGGTTTTGGGAATAAATTCATAAACATTCACCTACGTCATGTTTGAGTAGTATAAAAATGAATGGATATGATGTAATATTTTTTTCATTTGCTTGCAAATATATTAAATTTTTTGCTTTTAAATTTATTGATTACCCAAAATAATTGGAAGTCCACCTTCACCACTCCCTATTACTATTACTTTAGAATTCGGGGATTCAGATAACTTCATTGTAGCTTCAATTCCTTTTTCTTGAAGAATTTTCTGGGTCAATGAGGCACTTAAAATACGGTTAGCAGTAGCTTTTCCTTCTGCATCAATTCGTTGTCTTTCCGCTTCTTGTCTAGCTTTTTCAATACGGAACTCATATTCTAGAGCTTCTTGCTCTTGATTCAATTTACGCTCGATAGCTTCTCTTATCGCAATTGGTAGAGTAACATCTCGAACTAAAACTGCATTTAGCTGAACATGCTGATTTTCAACTACTTTTTTCGTCTCTTCATATATTTCATTCTGAATAGCATCTCTTTTAGTTGAATAAAGTTGTTCAGGAGTATAGCGTCCAACTACCGAACGAGCAACTGCTCTGATCTGAGGTATAATAATAATATTTAAATAATTCTCCCCTTTTGTCTTGTGCAGTAAGCCCAGCTCAGCAACTTTAGGTTGATATAGAACAGAAATATCTAAACTTATTTCTAATCCATTCGATGATAGTACTTGCATTTTACTTTCAAAAACCTCTTGCTGTTTTACATTATAAATATAAACCTTATTCCATGGAGCAATTATATGAAAACCCTCCCCAAGAGCAGGCTTATCAGTAACCACTCCACCACCAAAAGTTTTAAATAAAACTCCAGCTTCACCATATCCTATGTTAATAGAAGATTTTGAAACAAATATCAATACTACGATTACAAGTAAAACAACTGGTAATCCAATTTTAGGTAATTTTTGCATAATTTTTTTTTTAAAATTTAAGTTAACATTCCTCCATCTACATGAAGTACTTGTCCAGTAATATAACTAGATAAGTCTGAAGCCAAAAATACACAAGCATTGGCTACATCTTCTGGATTTCCTCCTCTTCTGAGTGGAATTCCCTCTCTCCACCCTTGGACAACGTCCTCAGGTAAATTTGCTGTCATTTCAGTTTCAATAAAACCAGGGGCAATTACATTTGAACGAACATTACGTGATCCTAATTCTAGTGCAATTGATTTTGAAAAACCTATTATCCCTGCTTTAGAAGCAGCATAATTAGCTTGACCCGCATTTCCTTTAACTCCAACAATAGAGCTCATATGAATTAGAGAACCATTTCGTTGTTTTAGAAAAGTACGTTGAACTGCTTTAGTCAAATTAAAAACTGATTTAAGATTAACTTCTAATACTTGATCAAAATCTGATTCAGTAATTCGCATCAACAAATTATCTTTGGTAATCCCTGCATTATTAATTAATATGTCCAAAGTGTCAAAATCAATAATAACATCTTCAATGAGTTTTTGTGCAGCTTCAAAATTAGCTGCATTACTTTGATAAGCCTTAACTTTTGGACCTTTCGAACTCAATTCTTTAACTAGACTATCAGCTGCTTCTTTATTCTTACTAAAAGTAAAAGCAACATTACAACCATTATTAACAAATGCGTGGGCAATCCCTCTTCCTATTCCTCGGCTGGCTCCTGTAATAATAGCTGTTTTGTTTTCTAATAATTTCATATTTTTAAGATAATACTTGTGCTACTGTTTTGCCAATTTGAGCTGGTGAATCTACCACGTGGATACCACATTCACTCATAATCCGTTTTTTAGCTTCAGCAGTATCTTCATTACCTCCTACAATAGCTCCAGCATGCCCCATCGTTCGCCCCTTAGGAGCAGTTTCTCCAGCAATAAAACCTACAACTGGTTTTTTATTCCCGGAAGCTTTAATCCATTTTGCTGCATCAGCTTCAAGCTGACCTCCTATCTCTCCAATCATAACTATACAATCTGTTTCATCATCATTCATAAACATTTCTACTGCATCTTTGGTTGTAGTTCCAATAATGGGGTCTCCTCCAATTCCAATTGCTGTAGAAAT
>CENP01030761.1_pt1 | contig 50147 bp, 49 predicted proteins | sample 361281 | NCBI WGS metagenome assembly CENP01 (sample SAMEA2591122, study PRJEB7988) | marine metagenome | biome: marine biome (ENVO:00000447); feature: deep chlorophyll maximum layer (ENVO:xxxxxxxx); material: saline water (ENVO:00002010), including plankton (ENVO:xxxxxxxx) | depth 70 m
GAGTTTAATTGTACAATTGGTTTGTGAAAGTAGTTTTCTCTTTCATTAATTAATGTACTTGAATACATGTCAGCTGAACGATTGTTCCAGCCGTCAAATGGTAACCAACTAGCAGTCGCTTTTCTACCTGTAAAAGGCGTATCAAGATTGTCTGCTCTTGGGTTAAAATCCACTCCGTATTCAGTTCTTAGATCTTCCTCAGCAACACCCATATCGCGGGCTAGTTCATGGCTATAGTTTGAAATACGATTATTCCAAAAATTTTGACCATGAATTTGAGGTGATCCAAGTGCAACAAATTCAAGACGGTTATCTGCATCAAAAGAATAGGACGTATTGAAATAATATGACCATGCTTCTGTGTAGGTACCTCTTGCAAATAGTTTGTCAGCAGTTCTCTTAGATGCTGATGCTACCATTGCAAGCTTACCATCCATCATTAAACCAGTGTTAATAGTAACAGCGGTTTTTGAATAGTTATGTTGTCCTGCTTCTTGTTTTACTACAACACTTGGTTCAGAAGATGCTGGCATACTCATAAAGTTTACCACACCACCTAAACTTGGTGTTGCTAAATTAACAGATCCTGCTCCTCTTTGAACTTGTACTACTGATGCAACATCAGCTAATACACTCCAGTTAGAGAAGTATAAATTACCATTTTCCATGTCATTCATAGGGATACCATTAATCAGATAAGATGTATAACGATCGTCAAAACCACGAACATATACATTTTCATCATCCCAACCACCACCATTTTCAACGTAAACGTTTGGTAGGGTTGATAGAGCTTTTGGCAATCCACGACCACCTAATCTGAAATCAATGTCAGCTTTGGTATAGTCATCATAAGGGATTGCGGAGGTATTGTCTACACGATCAGCTAGTACTTCAACTCCGCCTAACGCGACGGAAGATGATGCTAAAGAAAAGCTTGCAGATGCGTTAGAATCTGAAACCTTTACAGTTGCACTTTCTGATGTATAACCCACTACACTAGCAGTTACTGTGTATGTACCATTAGGAACACTTACTGAGTAAGCACCACTTAACGTAGCAGCTGCACCCAATGCAGTTCCTTCAACCACAACATTTGCTCCTGGCAAAGCATTTCCGTCTGCGTCTGTAACAGACCCAGAGACGGTGCCTTGACCAAAGAGAGCGCTAGAAATCATTACAATTCCAAATAGCGCACCAAGAATCGTTCGATTCATGTTTAACTCCTTTTTCTCGGTTATCTTCATATATTAATATATTAACTTAAGAATACAAGCTATGTATTCTTCGCAAATTTGGCCCATTTAGGTAAGAATCGCAACTATTAATTAATGACATAAAAAAACTATTTAAATTCTAATACTAAACTATTTAAGTTCTAATACTTAGTTGATGAAAGATAAGCTTAGAATGTATAATAAATATCAAAACCTAGACTACTAGCATCTTTTCTATTAATAAGAAATAGATTTAGAGAAAGATTCCTTGTTATAGGCCTCCCTATTATAGCTTTATATTTAATAAAATCATTGACATTAACTTTTCTCGAAAGCTTCATTTGGTAATCATAAAGCCCTATTTTACCTTTAGCTCCCATATGAATAACTTGCCTTTCATCAAACCCCGCTTCTGTCCCGTCATCATTTATAAAAGGATTTCCAATAATATTTCCTTTGTATGTCCATCCAGATATATATTGATAATTTGAATAATAGTAATCTAGCTGGTATGGAGGATTAATTCGAGAATTAGAAGTATTTATATACTCAAATAGAATAGTTGAATTGGGAATGTAGTTTGTTAATTCTATACCCCATAAACCATCAGTTTTATTTGCAAATCTTAAACTACTGGTATCTTCAAAAATATGCTGATAATATAACTTCATGACTTGATCATTATATTGTTTTTGATAAGAAAAATCCCATATACCTAAATGATTTCCAAGAGCATTAGCATGTGACCCTCCTTCATATGGACCATCAGCTGATATAAAAATCTTTAAAAAATCTTTCCATAAATTTGATGATTTTCTTAATGGCCATTCTTGATTATCAGATGTAGCACCTCCCCACATAGCTTCATGAACAAATCCAATGCTGAAATGATGAATATCGTTTTTTTGCCAATTTATATACAAAAATTTTTCATGTAATAATGGATTTTTAGTATAAATGCCTTTATCAAAAATTCCATGAGCTATTCCAAAGTCAAAAGTGACTTTCTTGAACTGTTTTGAACTGACTAAACCAATTTTTGGCATTGCTCTAGCATTATGGCTTACTAACATAGAGCCAGAACTAATATCATCAGTTAAATAAGTGCTAAAATCTCTGTAATATTGACCTAATCTTAAAAATGTTTTTTCTGAAAAATTATATTTAACAAAAGATTCATTGAGATATAATTTATTTGAAACCTTTTCTCCAATAATGCTTATCAGATATTCAGATTTTGATGTTTTTAATTCAAAAGAAGTTTGTAGAGTTATATCTTGGGGTTGAATACCAAAGTTATTCTTTTCTAGCCACCAGTATCCCGTTTCTAAAGGACTATTTTGAATATTAATGTTCATTGTATGACCCTGAGCTATTGATAGGCTCAAAAGTAGCACTACACTAGTTATATAATATTTTAGATTTCCTATCATTTGATATTTAGTTTTGTAAATGATGACTCTATCATTCAAAATTTAACTAATTAACTTTTACGTAAATATTATTTTTTAATTTTTAAGTAAATTTTTTTGATTATTTTAAATGACGTATAATGAAATTTTTAGACCTTCACCAACAACAAGAAAGAATCAGACCTAATCTTGAAAGACGATTAAGTAATATACTTGATCATGGCGCTTATATTATGGGACCTGAAGTACTTGAGCTAGAACAAAAATTAGCTAATTATTGTGGAGTTAAACATGCCATTTCATGTTCATCTGGTACAGATGCGTTACTTATTCCCCTTATGGCGTGGGATATTGGTCCTGGAGATGCTGTTTTTACAACCCCATTCACTTATGTTGCTACTGCTGAAGTAATTTCTCTTCTAGGTGCAACTCCGGTTTTCGTTGATGTTTATGATTCGACATTTAATATAGATTGTGAAAAACTAGAAATGGCTATTCAAAAAGTTATTACAGATGGAGACATGAATCCTAAAGCTATTATTCCTGTTGATTTATTTGGAGTTCCTGCTAGATATCGATTAATTGATGAGATTGCAAAAAAATATAATTTAAAAATTATTGAAGATGCAGCCCAAAGTTTTGGTGGTAGCATTGGCGATCAAAAGGTCGGTAGTTTTGGTGATGTAGCTGCCACATCTTTTTATCCCGCCAAACCACTAGGCTGTTATGGAGATGGTGGAGCAATTTTTACAAATGATAGCGAATTAGCCGAAAAATGTAGAGCAATTCGTATTCATGGAACAAGTTCTGATAAATATAATAGTGAATTCATTGGACTGAATGGAAGATTAGATACTATTCAAGCCGCAGTATTATTAGAAAAATTAACCATTTTTGATGATGAATTAAAGTTGCGAAATAAAGTAAGTAAAACGTATAAAAAATATTTTAATAATTCTCAATATATTCCCAAAAATTATCATTCAGCGCATGCATTATTTTCAGTCACTCTTGGTTCTAATAAAAAAAGAGAAAAGTTAATTAGAAGATTAAATGAAAATAAGATACCTAGTGTTGTGTACTATAAATATCCTATTCATTTAATGAAAGGATTTCAATATTTAGGTTATAAAGAAGGGGACTTTCCTGTTTCAGAAAACTTATCACAAACAATTGTTAGTTTACCAATGCATCCTTATCTTTCTTCTTCAGATATTAAAGCAATTGTTCAAGCGCTAAATAGCAAGGAAATATGATGAAATTATTTATAACAGGCGGATATGGGTTTATTGGATCAAACTTTATTAATCTTGTATCTGAAAAAGGACATAAAGTATTAAATATTGATAATGTCACATATGCAGCTAATAGAGCTAATATTAAAATGGGACCCAATATTAAAAATGTTGAAATCGATATAGTCGATTATGAGCTCCTAGAGAAAACAATGCTAGAATTTCAGCCGGATGCAATTATACATTTTGCAGCTGAATCACATGTAGATAATTCTATTGAGAACCCATACGTTTTCTTAAATACTAATATTTTTGGAACATATAATTTACTCCAAGCTTCTTCAAAGTTAGATAATGAGTTCCACTACATTCACATATCAACTGATGAGGTATTTGGAGAATTAGGAGAAGAAGGCTTTTTTACAGAAGAAACTAGCTATGATCCAAAGTCCCCCTATTCAGCGTCTAAAGCTTCATCTGATCATCTCGTTAGGGCATGGACCAATACCTATAATTTCCCAGCAACAATTGTTAATTGTTGCAATAATTATGGCCCTAATCAGCATAAAGAAAAGTTAATCCCTAAAATCATTACTAATTGTTTGCAAGGACATGAAATACCTATTTATGGTACAGGTGAGAATATAAGAGATTGGATTTTTGTAGAAGATTTTTGTAAAGCAATCTTTCTAATTGTTGAAAATAAATCTATCGCTTTAAATGAAAGCTTTTGTATTGGTGCAAATGAAGAGTTAACAAATATCGACATTACAAGAAAGATTTGTGAAATCATTAACAGTAGATTCAAATTGGGACATAATTGTCTAGATCTTATTAAACATGTTGACGATAGACTTGGACATGATTTTAGGTATGCTATTGATGCATCAAAAATAAAAAACGAGCTTGGTTGGAATCCCGATAATACTTTTGAAGAAGGAATACAAAAAACTATTAACTATTATAAAGAAAATTTATGAAAGGGATAATTCTAGCTGGAGGACATGGAACAAGATTATATCCATTGACTAAATATACTAGCAAGCAACTCTTGCCGGTATATGATAAGCCAATGATTTATTATCCTTTATCTGTATTAATGCAATCAGATATTAAAGATATTCTTGTCATCACTAACCCCGAATTTGTAAATATTTATCGAGATCTTCTTGGCGATGGATCACACCTAGGTATCAACGTTGAGTATCAAATACAATTAGCTCCGAAAGGTATTGCAGAGGCATTTATTTTAGGAGAAAACTTTATAGGTGAGGACGATGTTTGTCTAATTCTTGGTGATAATTTATTTTTTGGCGAATCAATAGATAAATTATTATTAAAATGCACAGATAATATCAGTAATAATTTATCTACCATCATTGGTTATGAAGTAACAGATCCAGAGAGATTTGGAGTAGTAGAATTTGATAAAGATAATCGTGTTATGGGAGTAGAAGAAAAACCAAGTAATCCCAAGTCTAATTTTGCTGTGACAGGTTTATACTTTTATACCAATGATGTGATTAAGTATGCTAATTCATTAGAGCCATCAGATAGGGGTGAATTAGAGATTACGGACTTGAATAATATCTATATTAAAAAACATAAAATGGTTATTGAAATGATGGATTCTGATACATTTAAGTGGTTAGATAGCGGTACTTTTACGGCATTACATGAATCATCAACATTTATTAAGGAACAGCAAGAAAAGTCTAACTCTCAAATTGCATTATTAGATGAAATTGCTTTTCTCAAAGGGTTTATTAGTAAAACTGAACTAAAAGATAATCTAAAAGATCTTAGTTCTGACATACAAGAATACTTATCTGAACGTTATTTAAGCAGTTGATTCTTAATTTTTTTTTTGTAATATAAAATATGTCAAATATATATATCAAATTACTAGTTTTTATATGTTTTTTCAGTATGATTTTTTCACAATCAATCAACATGAGAGATATAGAAAGACTATCAAATGATCAGCTTGATAATATTAAACAAGAGTTACAATCTCAAAAAAATGAAGTTACAGAACAGGTATCTGATATAGCAACTTCATTAGAAGCAGTCAGTATAACCTCAGAAAATAATATATCAAAATCCCAAAATCTTTTCGGATATAGCTATTTCAAAAGAGATATCAATTTTTTTGACAATATACCAACTCCACCCGAATTCAAATTAGGGCCTGGAGATGAAATAATTTTATCTTTATGGGGTGAAACAAACTTACGAAAGAAGTTCATTCTTAATAGAGAAGGTTCAATTTTTTATGAAAATATAGGATTTATTAGTTTAAATAATAAGACCTTAGAAGAGGCAGAGTCTGTTTTATTAACTCGATTATCTGACATTTATTCTACAATTAATAATGCGCAAAATTCAACAAAATTATTATTAGAGCTTGGTAAGTTAAAATCTATTAATATATATTTTTCTGGAGAAATAGATAATCCAGGAATTAATCTCATCCATCCTTTTTCTGATATTTTTACTGCTCTTAATCAAGGGGGAATTAAAAAAACTGGATCGTTAAGAAATATACATTTAATAAGAGATGGCCAAGTAGTTGCTAAGTTTGATTTTTATACATTTTTTATAAATGGAAAGAATGATTTTTCAAGTATAAGACTTTTAGATGGAGATATTGTTCATGTACCCGTCATATCTACTCGAGTTGAAGTTAAGGGAGAGGTGGTAAGACAAGGATTTTATGAGTTAATAGATACGGATTCATTATCAGAATTGATTGAATATGCTGGAGGCCTAAAAGCAGTTGCTGCGAGTAAAATAATTATTAATGATATTCTTCCAGCAGGTCAGCGTACTTCAGATGATAATGCTAGACTTAGTCGTTCAATCGATATGTCATCTATATCAAACACAAATTTGAATAATGGAGCTTCTATTAATATTCTTTCAATCTCAAATAACGAAACAGATGTTACAATATATGGCCGAGTAAAATTTCCTAATAATTATCCAGCGGCTAATATGAAGCTTATAGATGTTTTAATTTTAGCAGGCGGTTTTGATGACCCACTTTATAGAAAAACTATACGCGATGATGAAATAATAATTTTAAGAAAAGATAGTAAGAATTTTTATAGTAAAGAATTTGTCCAAACTTATAATTCATCAGCGACTTTTGAGCTAGAGCCGGGTGATAAAATATTTGTTTATGAAAATATTAATTATGAAAACAGTTTTACATATCGAGTTGAAGGTGAGGTTAATAAGCCAGGCACCTTCCCTTTAAACAAAAAATTTATTTCTCTTGAAGATGCTCTATCTTTAGCTGGAGGATTAACAGAGCTAAGTACAGAAAGAAATATTTCAGTCAAACAGGAATATACCAGCACTGATTCTGATGGAAATGAAACTACTACTACAGAAGTAGTAAATAATGCCACTCTAGATTTTGAAATTGGAAGTAATTCAGTAGTTACAGCAGCACCATTTGAAAATGTTGTTAGAGTGCAAGGGAATATCTATAATCCTGGATTAATTACATATATAAAAGGTGCAAAATTGCCACGATATATAGAGCTTGCTGGAGGACATAAACCGAATAGTATCAGAAATAAAGTTTATATCAAAAGAGCAAATGGTAACATCGAGCAAAATGGAAGGATTTTTTTAGGATTAGGTAAGGATATTTATCCGGGAGACACGATTATAGTTCCTGTGAATCCTAATCCATCTGAGTTTAATATAGGAAACTTTACTACAGATATATTATCTATTCTTACAAATCTTGTAGCTATACTAGCTATTATTGATAATACGTCTGATTAATAAAGATATAGTGGAAATTAAAAATCTAGATTTAGATGGCATTAAATTATTTATTCCTTCTATTTACAAAGATAAAAGAGGTTCTTTTACGGAAAAGTTAAATATTAGCCATGTTAATGACTTCAATATTAAACAATTAAATCAATCTATATCTCATAAGAATGTATTTCGTGGCTTTCATTTTCAAAAAAATCCGAAAGAGCAGACAAAATATGTTTGGGTTGAGAGAGGAGCAATATTAGATATAATAATTAATATTCAGCCAAACTCTGATCAATATAAAAAATATATGATTATAGAGCTGACAGAATCCAGCAATCACCACCTATTGGTGCCAAAGGGATTTGCTCACGGGTTCATCTCAATGCATGATAATTCAAAAGTATGCTATGCTGTAGATAATTTTTATGATTCAAAATATGATTCAGGAATAAATTACATGGATGAATCTTTACAAATTGATTGGCCCATAAATCTAAACTCTTTAATTGTTTCAGATAAAGACAAACACTTACCAATGCTATAAATATGAAAAAAAAGACAATATTGGTTACAGGTGCAGCAGGTTTTATTGGATTTCATTTATCTAAAAAACTTTGTAAATCAGGATTCGATGTGATTGGTATAGATAATCTGAATGACTATTATGAAGTATTCTTGAAAAAAATGCGTTTAGAAAAATTGGGCATCCACGTGGATAAACAAGAAAATCAAAGGATTGAAAGTAGCACTCTTTCAAATTTTACATTTTATAAATCAGATATATTAGACTACGAATCTTTAAGCAACTGCGTGCAAGATAATAACGTAGATATTATTATAAACCTTGCAGCACAAGCTGGAGTCAGGCATTCTTTAAAATTTCCCCATGATTATATCTCAAATAATATTAAAGGATTTGTAAATATTTTAGAAGTCAGTCGTTATGCTAAGATAGATCACTTGATTTATGCGAGTAGTTCTAGTGTTTATGGATTAAATCAGAATATTCCTTTTAGCACTCAAAATTCTACTGAACATCCTACGAGTGTCTATGCAGCTTCAAAAAAATCAAATGAACTATTAGCTCATTCTTATAGCCATCTATACGGATTGCCTACTACAGGACTACGTTTTTTTACTGTCTATGGACCATATGGTAGACCGGATATGGCATTATTTCTATTTTTGAAAGCAATTCTTGATAATAAAAAACTTAAAGTATTTAATGAGGGTAATATGAAAAGAGATTTTACCTATGTTGACGATATTGTCAATACAATTGAAAAAATTTCTTTAACACAACCCCAATCAGATAAAAATTGGGACCCTATTAACCCAAATCCATCTTCAAGTATTGCCCCATATAAGATTTATAATATTGGTAATAATGTCCCTGTAAAATTAACTGATTTTATTCATGAGATTGAAAATAAGATGGGCATGAAAGCAAATCTTGATTTAATGCCCATGCAACTTGGAGATGTAGCATCAACACATGCTAATATAGATGAAACAGTAGAACATTTTCAATACACACCTAACACATCCGTAAAAGAGGGAATTTCTAACTTTATAGATTGGTACTTTAAATATCAAGATATCTTGAAGAAGAATAATATTTAATAATGAAACTAATTCTTTTACGACACGGTCAAAGTGAGTGGAATTTAGAAAATCGTTTTACAGGATGGAAAGATGTTGGATTAACACCGACAGGAGAAAAAGAAGCAGCTTTTGCAGGACACCAATTAGTTAACAACAATATTCAAATTAAAAGCGTTTATACTTCCTTATTAAAAAGAGCAATTGAAACTACTAATATTGTAATAAAAATTATTGGATTCTTACAAGGAGATGTTCAAAATGATTGGCGATTAAATGAAAGACATTATGGGGCATTGCAGGGATTAAATAAATCAGAAACTGCATCTAAATATGGCGAAGATCAAGTCCATATATGGAGAAGGAGCTATGATATTCCACCTCCATTATTGTCAAATGACGACCCAAGACATCCAAGGTTCAATAAAAAATTTCACTTTATTAAACGAGATTTACCCGTTGGAGAAAGCTTAAGTGATGTTATTGATAGATTGCAGCCATTTTGGAAGGACTACTTATTAGGTGTTCAAAAATCCGAAGACAATCATCTAATTGTGGCACATAGCAACTCTTTAAGAGCCATTGTAAAAACATTAGATAAATTATCAAAAGATGAAATTATGTCAGTCAATATCCCTACTGGAGTTCCATTAGTATATACTTTAGATAAAAATCTTGATGTTTTAGGTAAAGAGTATTTAATTGGTGAAGAGGAATTAAAAATAAGGCAAGAGATTGTTGCAAATCAGGGCAAAGTAAAATGACTGAAAGCAAAATAACTTTAGATTTTTCAGATATTAAAGTGTTATTAATTGGAGATTTTATGATAGATCATTATATCATGGGTACATCCAGTAGAATGTCTCCAGAAGCACCTGTGCCCGTAGTAGTTAAAAAGGAAGAGTATTCAATACCAGGCGGAGCAGGGAATGTAGCTATGAATTTATCTTCAATGGGAGCAAATGTAACATGTATAGGTGTTGTTGGTAACGATGATTGGGGCAAAAAATTGCTATCAATTTTAAAGAATCATAATATAAATACAGATTATATCAATAGAGTTGATAATCATACTACTACTTTGAAACAAAGGATCTATTCAAATGGAAAGCAAGTTGCAAGGATTGATCAGGAGAAGTATTTTGAGTGGAACTCACCAGAAAGTTTTGATTATATGGATTATGATGCAATAATTCTATCAGACTACAATAAGGGTGTAATAAATAATATAAATATTAGTGGAGATCTGATAATAGCTGACCCTAAAAAAGATAATTTTTCTGTATACAAAAATGCTCATATTATTACACCCAACCTCAATGAATTACAACAAGCTAGCAGCATTAACATCAAAGATAATCAATCAATCATAGATGCTTGTAAGGATTTAATTCAGAAAAATAATTTTGATTATATGGTAGCAAAAAAAGGTAATAAAGGGATGACAATTGTAGGAAAAAATAATTTTGTCAAACATATTGCCGCTGAATTTGTTGAAAATCCTGATGTTACAGGAGCGGGAGATACTGTAATCTCTGTTTTATCAATTGCATATGCTCAAACACGAGATATAGAGATGTCTGCTAAGATTGCCAATAAAGCCGCAGCAATCGTTGTAGGAAAACCTGGTACAGCAACGGTTACTGTTGATGAACTAAAAAAGTTATCATTGTTATAAAGTCTGATTTATTCAAGATCTTTTTTTACAGGTAAAATATAAAATTTCCAATCCATGACTTCAATAGATGCATGTTCTCTAATATCAAAGGATTGAAATTCTTGATTAGGTAACACTCTTTTTTCGTTACCATTTACTAATAAATCTATTGGCATAATAAAATTATCATTAACATTATTCCATCTGTAATAAAAGCTAGAATCTGATTGATAATATTCTAATTCTGGTTGATTAGGTGTATAAAAATATTGTTCTGAAAAATATGAAAAGTCAGTCCCAGTTTTTTCTTTTACCTTAACAAAGAAGTCTTCTGTGCTCACATGACTTTTTGCATTTTCAGTCATAAATTCTTTTAGTATTTCAAACCAAATAAGATCATCATTGATAACACTTCTCAGCGTGTGCATTACCCAAGCACCTTTCATATAAGTATCACCATTTAAAGCCCAATAATTTTCATCTTCTGGCCCTACAATAGGTATTTTATTTTGGATTCTTGATTTAATACTCTTTAGATAATCAACGCTAACGGGATAACTATTAAATTTATCTTCAAAGTACAATGCTTCAGAATAAACTTGTAATCCTTCATGAATCCAAATGTGTGTTGGGTCGATCGCTGTTACACTATTACCAAACCATTCATGTCCGCTCTCATGTATAATAAGTGGATCGATTACTCCGTACATAGCCCAACTGCTACTCCTAACTCCATTATAGATACTAAATCCATTTCCATAGGTTACAGCTGACTGATGCTCCATTCCTAAGTATGGTACTTCAATTAGCTTATATCCATCATCCCACCATTGGTAGTCTCCAAAATATTTTTCATAGAAACGAATCACTTCTTTCGATTGTGTAAAGTAATTTTGTCCAACTTCTTTGTTATAGTCTAAAACATAATGATTCATATAATGGGTTGTATCTCCCTTGATAAATGTGTCTTGAACGGCAACATAATTTCCGATTTGAACAGAGATATTATAATTGTTAATTGGGTTGTTTACAAACCACTCATAGGTAGTCTTATTATTATCTTTCTCTATAACGCTTCTTAGTTGTCCATTACCAATACTTACTAAATTAGATGGTACAGTAAAAGCCATTCTAACACTGTCAGGTTCTTCAGTAATATGATCTTTGTTAGGCCACCAAATTCTTGCACCTTCGCCTTCACACGAAACTGCCACCCAATCTCTATCATTTTTATCTTTAGACCATGTGAATCCTCCTGACCAAGGTGGATTATCAGCACCTTGAGGTATTCCATAATAATGAACTGTAAAATCGAATAATGTATCTTTATCTATAGTTTCATTAAATACTATCATCACAGCATCTTCTTCTCGACTGTATTCAACAGAGTTATTTTGATGAGTAATTTTTGTAATATTTAAATTTTTAGCTAGATCTACTTGCAACGTGTCAATATTATCAAGACTTTTTGCTTCAATAGTTACAAAGCCATCTATTGATTTTTTTTCAATATCAAAGTCTATATTTATATCATAATATGATACATCGTATGAGCTGCGATATTCATTTAAAAATCCCATTAAATAATTATTGCGAGTCAATTCAGGCATATCGGTTTGAGATCCATGAGGTCTCAAATTAGCAACATTTGCATTGCAAGCAATTAGCAAGATGCAGAATGTGATTATACTATATTTTTTTTCATAATAGGTTGTTGGTTGAGACATATTTTTAGTTATAATAACATTATAAAATTATTTATTAGTATTTTTATAATTTACATTTTATTCAATAAAATTATACTAATAACTTCAACATATCTTTATATTTCTTCATTAAGATATAGATAGTTAACAATTATAGAAATATATTTTTTAAGCGAGGATTTATAATAAATGAAAAAACGTAAAATTTGTGTTGTTGTTTGCTCAAGAGCAAATTATTCAAGTATTAAATCAGCAATGGAAGCAATAGAGAAGCACCCTAACTTAGAGTTACAATTAGTCCTTGGAGCTTCTGCAATTTTAGATAGATATGGAAGTTTAGATGAGCAAATAAATATACAGAATATTAATATTTCTGAAAAAGTATATATGCTTTTGGAGGGTGAAAATCCAATTACAATGGCAAAATCCACAGGTATTGGATTAATAGAGCTACCATCCGTCTTTGAACGCTTAAAGCCAGATATTGTTGTTACTGTGGGCGATAGATTCGAAACAATGGCAACAACTTTATCTGCAGCATATATGAATATTCCTATTGCACATACAATGGGAGGAGAAGTCAGTGGAACAATTGATGAAAGTATTAGGCATGCGATCACTAAATTTTCGCATATACATTTTCCTGCAAGCAAGGATGCTGCTGAAAGAATAAAAAAGCTTGGAGAAAAAGAAGATTCAATTTTTCTTGTTGGATGCCCAAGAATGGATCTTGTTAATGAATATCTTAACAAAGTTCCTGAAAATTTTGAAAAAGCACTTAATGAAGGTGTAGGTGATACTTTGGATTTTTCTAAACCTTTTATCTTAGTATCACAGCATCCAGTGACCACAGAGTACGGTAATGGTGAATCTCAAATAACTGAAACATTAAAAGCTATAAAAAAACTTGATATGCAAACAGCTATTTTATGGCCAAATGCAGATGCTGGATCAGATGATATTGGAAGAGGTATTAGAAAATGGAGAGAAAAAGGGTTAGATAAAAATATGCATTTCTATAAAAATTTGCCTATTGAAATTTATGTACACCTATTAAACAAAACAAAATGTCTTATTGGCAATTCTTCTAGCGGAATTAGAGAGGGCGCTTTCATAGGTACGCCTGTGGTCAATATTGGATCTAGACAAGATGCAAGAGAAAGAGGTCAAAATGTTATAGATGTAAAAAACTCAGCTGATGATATTTATAATGCAATACTTACACAAATAAAAAATGGTAAATATCAATCAGATCCAATTTACGGAGATGGTACAGCAGGAGAAAAAATTGCGAATATTCTATCGAAATGTGATTGGGACATTCAGAAAAGGATTACATATTAAAAAAAAGCAAAATTTTTTAGGCCTAATATTAGCAAGGGGAGGTTCTAAGGGTATACCTAGAAAAAATATCAAAATTTTGTCAGGAAAACCGCTTCTAGCATACACGGCTGAAGCCGCACTACAAAGCAAAAAACTTACTAGAGTTATCTTGTCTACAGAAGACGTTGAAATAAAAAAAATAGGTTTAGATATTGGCTTAGAAGTTCCATTTGATCGTCCTAAAAACTTAGCAAAAGATTCCACATCTAGCTTAGAGGTTATAATCGATATAGTATCAAAATTAAAAAAAAATGAAAACTACATACCTGATTTTATAGTACTTCTACAGCCCACATCTCCATTTAGAACAAATAAACATGTTGATGAGGCTATAAATAAATTTATGTTAAGTGATTGTGATTCTTTAGTAAGTGTTTCAGAAATCCCTCATTCAATGTCTCCATCTTCTGCTATGGAGCTTACAGACGAAGAATATTTATATCCTCTCAAAGAGATAAATGAATCTACACAATTGAGACAAAATAAAAAAAAATATTATGCAAGGAATGGTGCAATTTATATTTTTAAAAATGAATGCCTAAAAAATAAAACTTTATATGGTAAAAAGATAATCCCATACATCATGAATAGACAATCATCGTTAGATATTGATGACAATCATGATTGGAGGTTAGCAGAAATTAATTTGAGAAATGAAAACACCTAAAGATTTTTACATTCTTTTGCCAGTTGAAACTGTTTCAAGAGAGATAGATTATAAATTGTATTTATCAGTCATGCTTGCAAAAAAAGGCTTTAAAATTTTTCTCGGGAAAAAAGATGAAATATATAGTCTTTTTCAAAATTTGAATAGCAGCTTTGCATATATTGACAAAGGATTTCATGAAAATCTTTCTGTAGAAAAGATATACAAAGTAATAAAAAAGAATAGCGGAATGCTATTTCATCTTGATGAGGAAGGTGCTATTGATTTCAAAGATAATCGAAATATAAAGAGGCGATATTCAAAAGATGTTTTTGAATATTGTGACAAAATCTTTTTATGGGGCAATCATCAGAAAAAAATTCTTCAGCATTCCATATATTTTGATAAAGATAAAGTTCTAGTGACTGGTCATCCACGATTTGAGATGCTAAAATCATCTCTTGTAAATATCCATCTGAATAAAAGCAACGATATAAAGCAGAAATTTGGAAAATTTATTTTATTTAATTCTAATACAAAATATGCAAATCACATTCATGGCGAAGATTTTCTACATGAGAATTATGGTACTCGAATTGAGAATCTTTCTGAACGTATAATCTATGATAAGATTAAGTTGAAAAATAATATAGAACTTTTTAAAACTATTCTAGATAAAACTGATTTTGATATAGTGATAAGACCTCATCCAGAAGAGAATATTAATTATTACAAAGAACTATTTGATGACTCAAGAATCCATTGCATATATGATGAAAGTGCGATTCCGTGGATTATGTCTTCAGCATATACAATTCATAATGATTGCACTACGGCAATTGAATCATGCTTACTTGAAAAAAAACCAATAGCTTATATGAAAAATTATGATCAAGAATTATCACCATTTTTACCAGTGGAAGTCAGTGAAATATTTTCAAATGTAGATCAAATTATTGATTATATTTCTTCAGACAATGATACTTTATTTGAAATTCCAGCTATTATAAATGATTTATTTTCAACTCAACTAAACTCAACCGAAATCATTTCCAATGAAATTTATAATTATGTTGAGAAAAATTGTAAAAAAAATAATTCCACTTCTTTAGGGATAAAGTATAGAATGATTTCTTTTTTCAAGATATTTTTCCATAAAATTTTTAATTATTCTAATCATAAAAAAAATCTATTATCAAAGAATAAGTTATCAGAAATTGATAATGATAAATTTATTGAATCAAAGCTAAATTCTGTTTTGCAATACTCTTCAAAAGATAATAGAGTAATCCTCAAATCAATAAGACCAGGTTTATACCAAATATCTTTTTGATTTCAATTATTTATTTACTTTTCTTGCGAACATTCTAAGATTTTTACCATTTCCACTTGCATTGATATAGTACTGCAAAACTTCTCCATATTCATCAATCCATCCAGTATCTTTATTTTCTTTTTCATCTAAGAACCATTTAAAATCAGCCAGATCTAAACCTTGTGTTTCCCAGAAAAATACTTCAAATCCAGAACGTTCAATAAAGTCTTTTAATGTTTCAGGAGTAAAATAAGTTAGATGATGTGAAGGCCATACAAAGTGTGAATTTTCTTCTGAAAGCAATTCTCTAGTTGCAGAATTCCAGTTTGGAACATAGATAAAAACATTTCCACCATCAAATAACGATTCATGCACTTTATCAAGAATTTCTCTCGGGTTAGATAAATGCTCTAATACATCAAATAAGCTAATAGCTGAAAATTTTTCATCAAACTCTATCTCTTCAAGTGGTTTATCTATAATTTTTAAATTTCTTTTTCTTGCAAAATCAATCGAAGCAGGAGTTAGTTCGATACCAATAGCTTCCCATCCATTTTCTTCAGCTGATTCAAGCGTAAATCCTGTTGCGCAACCAATATCAAGATAACGTTTTTTTAGTTTTGGATTATGATGTTTATTTATAAATCCAATTCTTTCATCACCAAATCTATTTTTTCGGTATGCATGTGATGCAACGGTGTGTTTAATTATAATCTCATTATACTCTTCACTCTTATATAAGTCTTTATATTTTTCTTCATCAAAAATTGGTGTAACATAGATAGTCTCACAGGCTTTGCATTTAACGATATCCAAATTATCTTTTTTAACAATTTTGTTGTATTTATTTTTTTTGCAGTTTGGACAATTACGATTTTTAAGTAATTCTTTATATTCATTGATATTGTCAAGGATAGATTGAAGACTTCCATTACGATTTTTCATTAAATGAGTATAAGAGTTATTTGGACGAAGTTTATCAGTGTCTATATTCTGCCCTTCAATTTTTGATTTATAATCTATTTTCATGCTCTTCCATTCAGTATTAAGCTAATTTTTTTTCTCATAATAAGTTGTTGATTGTAAAATATTTTTTGCAAAAATAATATAGTATAATATGATACAAAAAAGAAACCAAAAAACTATTGCAAACGCATCTTTAATTAAAAATAATAAATAGATTATAGCAATATATATAATCCATTTAATCCAGCCAGGTTGGCCCCATAGTTTTAATAGTAGATTCATTTTTCTACAAAATAATATAATTTTTCATAATAATCTAAAGCTTCATCATAAATCAATTGGTATTTTTGATCTAAATCATGTTGATTTGATGAAAATTTTTGGAAATGGGTTGTTGTAATCACATTATCATACCAATGTTTCCACCAAATACCATCTTGAGGATGAGTACCTTTTTCCCATTTTAGCATAGAGATATCAAATTCTAAATCAATATTATTGCACCATTTCGATAATATTTTTTTAGGATTACTGAGCAAAATATTTGAATCAATAACAATAAATCTTTTACCAATACTATCTAAATATTTCATGATTTTATATTGTTGGGGGTATCCAAGCTCGTCTATATGATGAAGAGTGTTTTTTTGAACATAAGAGCTTATTACATCTTTTGGATGACGAATTAGAATACAGTTTTCAAAATTTTTAATCCAACTGATATTGCTTAAATCAATTAAGTGATGTGCCATATGCTTTTGATACCAGTGTTGTTTTCCATTTGGTATTTCAGAAGTAAGATTATTAATTACATCTTCATATTGATTAGGATAATACTCAATAATTTCTTTATACATTGGATGTTTTAATTGCTGTTTTTTTAGATAGTAAGCATAAAAAGGTTCATCAGATACAAATGAATCGTTTCTAGATGACCAAGATCGCATCAGTGCTGTAGATATATTTCGCGGTCCTGACCAACAAGCAATTCTCATGCTAGCTAATATAGTTTTGGATTTCTTGATTGTATAGCATTCTAATCTTATTTACTAAGGAGCCAGGATTAGTAGATTTTAATTTTCTACCTTCTAATTTTGATACAGGAATAATACCTGCAAATGTACCTGTCACAAAAGCTTCGCTACAGTCTTTAATATTTTCAAATGTAAAATTCTTTTCAGAGCATTGTATATTGTTTTGATTACATACTGAAATAGATTTTCCTCTGGTAATACCATTTAAACAATATTTTCCAGTAGAAGTCAAAACTCTATCATTTTTTATAAAAAATAGATTAGTGGAATTACATGTGCTGATATTCCCATTCATATCATTCATAATTCCCTCATCATATCCAAGCTTATTTGCCTCTATGCTTGCTAGAATACAGTTCAGCTTACTTAGAGTATTGTAGTGAGGACTTAATATACTTTCATTCGGTCTAATATTAGGGACTCTACCAATAGTTATACCATCAATGTATGTACTTGGATCTGTTTGTTTATGTTCAGGAATAATCACCAAATTAATTGGGCCTACATTTGCATTAGGATTCTGATATGGAGTAATTTTATCTCCTCTGGATAACACTAAACGAATGTGTATGTTGTCATCCATTCTATTTTTAACTAATACCTTGTTTATTTCTTTAATAATATCTTTTTTAGAGTAAGAAATATCCAAAGAAATACCTTTTGCGCTTGCATACAATCTCTCAAGATGGTCTTCTATAAAAACAAGTGTAGATTTATGAAGCCTTATTCCTTCCCAAACTCCATCGCCTAATAAAAATCCACTATCAAATACTGATATTTTTGCTTCGTTTCTGTGGAACAATTCTCCATTGATATTAATAAAAATATCTTCATTTTTTGGATTCGATATATAAGAATGACTACTCATTTGTGGGCCCACAGGGACTTGAACCCCGAACCTGCGGATTATGAGTCCGTTGCTCTAACCAATTGAGCTATGGGCCCCTTTATTAATATTATAAATTATGACATGTTAATATAATTAGTGTTTATTATATTACCCCAGGAAAAAGAAAATGATTATAGCAGAAATAGGTTTAGCACATGATGGGAGTATCGGAATAGCACATTCTTTTGTTGATGCACTTGCTGAAACAGGAGTGGATATTATAAAATTTCAAACTCATATTGCTGAAGCAGAGAGCTCAAAATATGAAAAATTTCGTGTTAACTTTTCCTACAAGGATAAAACAAGATTTGATTATTGGAAAAGGATGGAGTTTTCACTTAATGAGTGGAAAGGATTAAAAGAGCATGTTGAAAAAATGGGTATGGAGTTTATGTCAACTGCCACTTGTATTGAATCTTTTGAATTACTAGAAAAAATAGGAGTTAAACGATATAAGATAGGATCTGGAGATACAAATAATCTTTTACTTCTCGAAAGAATTTCTAAAACTGGAAAACCTATAATTATATCTAATGGCATGACTGACAATATCGAATTAGATAAGACTATGAAATTTTTAAAGAATAAAAAAAGCGATATTTCTTTGTTACAGTGCTACACATCATATCCCACATTACCGAAACATTGGGAATTAAATGAAATACCTATATTGAAAAAAATATATAAAATTCCTATTGGATTTAGCGATCATTCTGGAGAAATTTTTTCTTCAATAGCAGCAACTGCGTTGGGAGCTGAGATAATAGAGTTTCATGTTTGTTTTGATAAAAGAATGTTTGGTCCTGATGCAAAGTCTTCATTAACAATTAACCAAGTTAAAGATGTTGTTATCGGTATAAAGTCTGTAAGAGAATCAATTCAACAAAATAAGATAGATAAAAATAGTAATAGTATGATTAAAATAAAGAATATTTTTGGCAAATCTTTATCTTCACGATGTAATAAAGATATTGGCGAAAAAATATTATTAAATGATTTAGAAACTAAAAAACCTTCTGGTATGGGTATACCAGCCAGCGACTTTGGAAAAATTTTAGGTAAAAAAGTAAATCGTAAAATAAAAAAAGGCGATTTTATAAATTACGAAGATATAAAAAATGATTATTAAAAGAGTTAGAAGAATCAAACTATGAGGTAGATGAAATTTACTCTAGATGGGGAAATTATTTTTGTCAAGCGACCTCTAGGGTGTATTAACAAAAATTTATTATGATTATTTGGTTAACAGGACAGCCAGGAAGTGGAAAAACTACATTAGCAAATTCAATAATTGATAAAATTTCTAATGCAGATGATTCTCTTAAAATCATTCATTTAGACGGTGATGATTTAAGAAAAATTAACAAAAATAAAGATTATTCAAAAAAAGGTAGAATAAATAATATATCTACTGCTATCTCTATCATGCGGTTTTTGTCAAATAAAGGCTACCTATGTATTGTTTCAATAGTTGCACCATATAAATTCTTAAGAGATGAATTAAAGGAAGAATTCCCCTTTCTAGAAATATACCTTCATACTAAAGAAATAAGAGGGAGAGAAGATTTTTTTGCAAAAGACTATGAAATACCAACTGACCCCAAAACATTATCAATTGATACTGGGGAACTAACAATAAAGGAAAGTACGGATGAAATATTCAATGTTTATCGGAAGATGGCAACCATGGCATGATGGCCATAGATGGTTGATTGATCAAAGACTTGATGAGGGAAAGAATGTACTTATTTGCGTACGCGAAGTAAGCAAAAATGACAATAACCCATATGATCCGTATGATGTAAAGAAGAACGTTGAAAAAGAATTGGATGATTTAATTTCATCTAAACGTGTTAAAGTAATTATCATACCTGATATCGAATCAGTTAACTATGGCAGGGGAGTAGGATATGATATTATTGAGCATGTTCCACCAAAAAAAGTTGCAAAGATTTCAGCTACCGATATAAGAAAAAAACTATTTAATAAATAATATTTTAATTAACAGTATTAATTTTTAATGTTTATTTTAAGTTTATACTGAAAAAAATTAAAAATAATATAACAGGAAAAAATGAATCAAGAATTAGATATAATTATTAGAAAAATAATAAGACAAAAATTTTTTGTATTATTTTTCTCATTTATTGGCACATTAATAAGTTTAGTTTATTTATTGTTTTTTTATCAGCCAGACTTTACATCAACATCAAAAATTTATTTATCTGACAAGCAATCTAATCAAATATCTTTAGGTGGATTATCTCAACTTGGCTTTCAAGTTCCTTTTTCTGGAGGTTCAGCTACGAGTCAAATGTCAGTGATAGGAGAAATTGTAGAATCTTATCTTTTTTTAGAGGATCTATTAGGCAAAGAGATAAATATTAGTAGCTCAGAAACCTCATTATTGTATGATTGGATGAATATTGGCTCAGATGCTGATAATACAGAATACAAAAATATTGTCAATAGTTCATTAGAGTTAAGGAAAATGATTACTGTTGTTGAAAATTATCAATCATCAATTATTAAGATTGAAGTGACTGCTAACAACAATTATGTTGCTCAAAGCGTTAATAAAATATTAATTGAATCTGTAAACAGTCTTTTGATCAAAAAAAATAGTGAAAAAGCATCTAATAAGCTGTTATTTATTGATGAGAGAATCGTTGAAGCTGAGAATGATTTAAAGATTTCTGAAAATCGTTTAAAAGATTTCAGGTATAGAAATACAAAAGTTAGTTCTTCTCCAGATTTACAAATGCAGTTAGAAAATCTATTACGTGATGTTAACTTTAAAACAAATATTCTATCTACTTTATTTCAACAAAGAGAAGTTGCAAAAATCCAAAAGAATGAAAAAACAGAAAGTTTTAATATTTTAAGTGATCCAAATTTCCCCGTATATCCTTCTTCACCAAGAAGATTATATCAGTTAATAGTTTATATAGCTTTTAGTATCGCACTTCCAATCTTGTTTATTATTTCTAAAATATTCTATACAAATCTATTAAATGCTAGCCGCAAATATTATAATAAAATATAGAACACATACCATATCAAATAAATATGAATGTTAAAATTATTGGAGCAGGATCAATTGGAAATCATTTAGCGAACGCTTGCGTAACGCAAGGATTGCATGTCACGATTGTAGATATTGATAAGGAAGCATTAAATAGAACAAAAAATATTATTTATCCTGAAAGATATGGGAAATGGGATGAAAATATAATCTTAGCTCAACCAGACATGTTAGATGGAATGGAATTTGATATTATCATCATCGGTACTCCTCCAGCATCTCATTTGTCTCTTGCAATTGAGGAGATAAAAAATAACCCTAAAGCCATATTAATTGAAAAGCCATTATGTGGGATTACAGATGATGAACAAATAAAATTAGATGTCTTTAAAAAATTATTGAAAGAAACAGATACAAAAGTGTTTGTTGGATATAATCACACTATTACAGACTGCACTTTATTTACTGATGATATAATAAAGTCAGGTTCATTGGGAAATCCAATATATATGGATGCAAATATTCGTGAAAATTGGGGTGGTATATTGGATGCTCATCCATGGCTTTCAGGACCAGAGGATAGTTACTTAGGATCTATTGAACAAGGCGGAGGAGCATGTCTAGAACATTCACACGGCGTAAATATATTTCAACATTTTCTATCTTTACTAAATGTTGGCAATATTAAAAGTGTTTCTTGTAAGATGAAAATTATCAAAGGAGAGAAATTGCATTATGATGAAGTATGCTCTATTCTTGTTGATACTGATATGTCATTCCATGGTAGAATTGTTCAAGATGTAGTAACTAAACCAACTGAAAAATATGTACATATCGTTGGGGATAGAGGATTTCTAAAATGGTATATTAACTATGATTCAAAAAATGATGCCATAAAATACTATATAGATGGCAAAGAACATTTGAAATTATTTCCAAAAACAAGACCAGATGATTTTAAAAATGAAATTACAAATATCATTGATGTTTTAGGTGGTAGTTCAATCTATAATCAATCACCTATTAATTTTCAAAATGCTATAAAAACACATAATCTCATGTTAAGTTCGTTTGAGTCAAATGCTAAAAAAAAGATAGTATATTTTTAAATAAAAAATGAAAGAAGAAAAAATAAAATGAAAAATTCTTTAGATTTTAATAATCTCTTTACTTTAGATCTTGCTAATAATCATCTGGGTTCAGTTGAACACGGCACTAATGTCATAAATGAGCTAGGCGCTATTGTTAATGAATTAGATGTCAAAGCAGCCATTAAATTTCAATTTAGAGATACTCTTGATACTTTTGTGCATCCAGATTTTAAAGAACGTGAAGATGTTAAGCATATTCCATGGTTTCAACAGACCTATATGGATAAAAAAGGATATAAAGAACTGATACGAGTAATTAGAAAAAATAATATGTTAGTCATGTCAACACCTTTTGATAATGTATCTGTTGATTTGATTGATAATCTTGATATAGATATTATTAAAATAGCTAGTTGCTCTGCTGATGATTATCCTCTTATTGAACGTATATGCCAATCAGATAAACCAGTTATTATATCAACTGCAGGTTTAAATTTATCTGAAATTGATAAAGCTGTAGGTATGCTAAGAGAGAATAATATGGATTTTGCAATTATGCATTGTGTAGCTTTATACCCTACACCAGATGGTTCTTTAAATTTAAATCAAATTGATTTGTTAAAAAAAAGGTATCCTGATGTTACAGTGGGTTGGTCTACACATGAGCACCCTAGTGATTATACAACAGTACAATTAGCTTATGCAAAAGGCGCAAGAATTTTTGAAAGACACGTAGGTATGCAATCAGAAATTAAAGCTCTTAATGCTTATTCTTCTGAACCAAAACATGTCAAAAATTGGATTGCTGCATATCAGTCAGCTGTTGCTAATTGCGGGAGTGTTAACCGCCCTCCATATTTGGCAGAAGAAAAAGATTCTCTCCTTTCATTAAAAAGAGGAGTATTTTCTTCAAAGGACATCAAAAAAGGAGAAAAAATATCTGAAAAAGATATTTTCTATGCTATTCCATTAAACTTAGAAATAGGATTTGATGCAGGTAAGTGGCGTGAAGGTTTAGTTGCTGATCAAGACTATAAAAAAGATGCACCATTAAACAAAGACATACTTGTAAAATCAGAACTATCAGATAAAGAGATTATTAATAATATAATGCTCCAGGTTAGAGGTATGCTCAATGATGCTCGAATCAAAATTGGTAAGCATAGCGATATTGAAATTTCACATCATTATGGACTAGCTAGATTTAGAGAGTTTGGTGCAGTGATTATTGATATCATAAATAGAGAATATTGTAAAAAACTGATTATTCAACTCCCAAGACAAAAACATCCCTATCATTATCATAAAAAGAAAGAAGAAACATTTCAAATTCTTTATGGTGATTTAGAGGTAGAAATAGGAGGAGAATCTATTTCATTGTCACAGGGTGATATTGCCACAGTAAAAAAACCCAAATGGCATAAATTTCATACATTGAATGGTGTCATATTTGAAGAAATTTCTACTACTCATTATAATAATGATTCTTTTTATGAAGATGACGATATAGCTACTTTAAAAAGAGAAGATAGAAAAACAATTGTTAAAAATTGGGAATGTTAAAACCTGATTTTGAAAATCTAAAGATATTAGTATTTGATTTTGATGGGACTCTTGTTCCATCTAACGAGTTAAAAGAGCAAATTTTTTTTGATATATTTGATAAAAAATTTCATTCAATCGTTGCAAATTCCTTAATTAAACATAAGGATGCTAGTAGATTTGAAATTATAAAAAAAGTATTAATTGAATCAAAAGGAATCGATTCTGATAAAGAGTTAAATCGTTTGACCTCTAGATACAGTAATCATTTAATAGAGAGAATTGAAAAAATTGCTATTGGTAATGATATATTTAAAAACCTTAAAATGTTAAAAGAAAGATATAATTTATTCCTAAGCTCATATACTTATGAAAAAGATTTACCAATTATATTAAAAAATTTAAAGTTGGATATATTTTTTGAAGAATCATTTGGATATCCACAAAAAAAAGAAGTTACTTTAAAAAATTTAATGAATAAGTATTCTGTATCTTCTAGTCAAGTTCTAGTTATTGGTGATGGAGAATCAGATAGAATTTCAGCAGAAAAAAATGATTGCCACTTTTTTCATATAAATGACCAAAAAACTATTAAATTATTTTTTAAATTAATCAATGGATAATATTTTAATAGTAGTACCTGCAAGAGGTGGTAGTAAGGGAATAAAACTAAAAAATTTGAAAAAAATTTTTGGAGAATCATTAATAAAAATTACATCAAACGTGATTCATGAATTGCCATTTAAACATACATCAATTGTTTCTACAGATCACAATGAAATTGCACGTGAAGCTGAAAGGTGCAATCTAGAGGTTCCATTTATAAGACCTAAATCAATTTCTGGAGATTTAATTTCAGATTGGGATGTTTTGAATCATGCTCTTTTAGAAATGGAAAAGATTAAAAATAGAAAATTTAGTACTATTATCATGCTGCAGCCTACATCTCCATTAAGATCTGCTAAAGATGTCACTGAATGTTTAGATAAGTTTGAAAATAATAATTTTGATGCAGTATGGACAGTTTCTCCAATAGATTTAAAATATCATCCTAAAAAAATTCTAAATGCTAAAAACAATAAACTATCTTTTTATGATAATGATGGTAAGGGTATTATTGCAAGACAGCAACTAGATGAATGTTTTATAAGAAATGGATTGTGTTATATAATATCTAGGAATTGCATACTAAATCATAAAAATATCTATGGAAAAAACCTCGGATACTGCATTACTCAAAAAAATATTGCAAATATTGATACTCTGAGTGATTTAGAAAGAGCAACTGAGTTAATGCCAAAGAAATGAAAAAAAATATCTTACGTTCTTTGTTCAACAAATTTGGAATATTTCGTATTCTGTCCAAATCAAATTCTCCAAGAATCGCAGCAATTACTTTTTTTCTTACATCCAGTATTATCAAATCAAAAAAAATAGATGCTCCTACAATGATTTATATTCATAAGGGTATAGGAATAGATGATATAGAAGCTATGGCAAAATTTTCAAACCAAATAAACTATATAGTGTTACAATCTTCATTCTTAAGAGAAATATTTAGAAGGTTTTTTGGATTAGAAATTTATGAAAATAAAAATATACATACTGATTATCATTTAGATTCAAATTTGTTCCCCATAGAAAAGAAAAAAGAATATAAAAAGTTTTTATCTGAAACATTTAATTTTTTTGAAAAATTAGCAAATTATGATGGATTTATATCATCAAATTATGTTTACAGTTATTTGCAAGAGCTGAGTTCATTTGCTGTTAATAAAAGAAAAACTTATGTTGTTCTATATAAAGAGGCATTAGTAAGCAAAAAATATGTAAGCAGTTTTATTAAAAGATATACAAATCATAAGTTTACAGGAACAGCTTTATTAACTTATAATGAATATATTAAAGAAGCATTTATTCAATCTAATATAGATGGTTTTAATAAAGATAATGTAGTATCGGTAGGTATGCCTAGGTTAGACTTTTATCAAGATTTAAAAATAAGAAATAACCATATTGTATTTTTCTCTTTTTATCCTGATGATAAATTTGCTTATCTTGAGGATAAACATTTTTTCAATACAGATTTAAAAAATAAAATAAACAGTATCTCAGAAAATTTTCATATTAATGTTATTAAATATGCAAATCAAAATCTTGAAAAAAAGTTAATTATTAAAACAAAATTTCCAAAAAAATATATGAATTATGTTTATAATATTGTCCAAGAAAACAACCTCACTTTATCTTATAATATTTCTATTACAAATGATCAAAATACAACTATTTTGATTAAGAATGCATCTGCAGTGTTGGGCTATAATTCCACGACACTTACTGAAGCTCTAACTTTAGGTAAAAAAACTATTATTCCCGATTTTTCTAGCATAATACCTCAGAATGATAATATTGATTATTTTATAGATTATGAAAACGTTGTTAAAAAAGTATTGAGCTATAATGAATTACATCTTTCTTTATCATCTAATAGTCAATCAAACAAAGAAGAAACTAATCAGTTCTTAAAAGATTATATTTCCAATGATAATTTTCAAGCATCTAAAAAAGCAGAAAGCGAGATTATTAGATATATTGTTAGTTAGAAAAACTTATATTTCTTAATTTATTTAAAATGAACTTTGCATTTATTCTTTGCCTTTTAATTTTGATTATTCCGATCTTTATATTATTAATAAAGAAAAAGGAAAATGCTTTTTTATTATTAATGAGTCTAGTTTTTCTTATTAGTTGGATTGCCGATGAGTTATTACTTGTTCCACATTTTTTTACTTGGTCCATAGAGACTATAATTCTAATACTATTTATTAATTACCTATTACCGAAAGTAATTTTTTTAAGAAAAATTGAAATACCACCATTTGGAAAATATATACTTCTCTTAATTACATATGTTCTTTTTGGTGGTTTTATTTATTTTATCAATTTTAGTGATGTATTATTAGGATTGAGGACTTTTTTTAAGTATACATTTCTTTTTCTTATTTTTATTAATTCTAATTTTTTAAAAGAATCATATAAAAAATTCTTCCGATATTGGCTCTATTTTATGGCAGTACAGCCTTTTATTGCGCTATTTCAATATTTTATTTTAGGACATACTGATGATTTAGTTTGTGGAACTTTGCTATCTACTAGTATTGCTGCTGTATTGTTAATCATATTTATTCTTTGCTTAATTGATTTGATTAACCAAGAAAAAGTAAATAATTATGTTCTTTATTTTTTAATCTTTTTATCAATGTCAGTAATTCCTATTTTTGGTGAAGCGAAAGCTTTTTTTTATCTTCTCCCGATTGTTTTTGTTGTTAGATATGTTGACAGTTTATTAAAAATGAATTACAAAAATATTCTACAATTTATTTTACCTTTTTTGTTTGTTTTGTACTTGTTTCAATCTTTTTACAATGTGAATCTATTCCAACTTGGTGAAATAAATACTTCTAATTTTTTATTTTCACAAAATAAAGGTGGTATTGAAGCATTTGATGCTCAACAAACACTAGCAGTAAGTTTATCTGAAAGATTTTTATCCATTGTTTCTTTGTATAATGCAGGTTTTTTGGGTGGCGATTTAAAAAGATTTTTTTTCGGCGATGGTATTGGATCGCACATTTTTAATTATGAAGCAAGAGAAATTTTTTCTCTAAGTACGAGTGAATCTTTTATGCAGAAATATTCATTATCTAATTTTATTCAAAATATGGGATTAATTGGTTTTCTAATTTTTTGTTTTCTATTGCTTAGAATTAGCCATTATTCCTATAAAGCTTCTTTCATAGTGAAAGATCAATTTTTTAAATCAATTTATAGTATAATACCTGCATTTTCTATATTATTTCTTCTTTCTATGTTTTATACAGATCCTTTTGCAGACACCATATCTTTTTCTTATTGGTTTTTTGTTTCAAGTCTAATGTATCTACCTAAACTAAAGAATGAGACAATTGAATATTCTACTTAGTAAAAAATTTCTCTAAATCTTTCAAAGTTTCTTTAAGGTTTTTTATCCTTGGCGATAAAGCTAATAAACTAAATAAAACAATTAAACCGATATCTTTTATAGGTGTGAATGTTTCTTTTGTCATGATAGTTATGCAAATAAACAATAGAATTGCTACTGTAAATTCGTAAAAAATCATTTTAAATACCGTAAAAGATTCTTGAAAATTTTTAGAAGCAAACCTATGAATTATGATTTTATATATAGCGGTTAAAGATATAAAAAAAGCAAGCAAAAAGGTTGGATCATAAGTAAAAATTGGTAATTGTGATCCTACCATAAATATTACCAATGATATTATTGCTACGATATTCCTAGATTTATAGATATGATATGCATTTAAATAGTAATTGATCAAAATAAGTGAGTTTATCACAAAAAATAATATTCCTACTATTGGTAGAAATTGAATTGATTCAGTAAACTCCGTAAAAAATATTGGAATAATATATTTTAATATAGTTGAAATTGATTGCAACGCTAAGCCTATTAATAATCCGCTAATTATAGATAGATTAAAAAAATCTTTAAATATTAGCTGTTTCCCCCCAGATATATTTTCAATCAATGGATCAACCACAGTTTCTGTTCTATATATTATTCTTTCTGTTGAAGCAAAATAAGGTTTTAATAATGGGGCTACTACATTCAAAAAACTTACAATAAATCCAATTTCACCAATAGTCTGTAGAGAAAAATTGGTTCCTAAATAAGTAAAAAGTAATGTATACATTATATTGTTTGATTTGTAACTCATAAGCATAGCAAAACCTAACTTAATATGATCAATAAGTTTGCTCAAACTAAAGTAATTAACTCGTAATAGTTTTAATTGTTTGGCGTAATTGTAGTATAGAAAATTTGCAAAATTTAAAACTGCAAATAACAAATTTGAAAATAAATATCCATTTAAACCAAATTGGATAATAAATACGATTGCCACTAGAGGAGAAACAATTTTTATGAAGGATTCATTAATATATAATTTTGAAAATATACCGAGCGATTTTATATGTTTAGTTATAAGCGTTGTAAATTGATAAAAAAATGCTGTGATGAATATTAGCAATAAATTTAATGTGGTAAACTGCGATATATTTTCTTGATGAAAAAACAATAAATAAATTGTAAATGATACAAATAAAACTAAAGACATAAAGAGATAAAATATGTTAATTATTGAACGAGTTTGATTAATTTTTTCTAACTCGTTATTAGTTTGTAGTCTTGGTATTTCTCTTGGAAGAACATAAGAAATACCTAAAAAAGAATAAGAATAATATGATACAATCAAATTAAGTAAAATATATATTCCAAGGACTTCAACCCCTAAAAATCGTGCAACAACAACTCTTAAAGCCAGTCCAGAGAATTTTCCAATAAAGGCACCTGTAGAAAGAATAGAAAAGTTTTTAACAATATCTAATGGTTTTGTTTCTTCACTCAACGATGTTCCTTATTTTTTTATTAGTGTCAAAAATAAATTTAATATTTAATTATGTCATTCATTATTCAACTAATTTTGTTTTCAATATTTTCCCAAAATATAAAGCGCCAGCTTTTGTAAGATGTCCTCCATCATAAGATATTGGAAATCCATCACTTGTAGAGTTTATACATTTTGAGTATGATCCACATAAAAGAATTGATACATCTATATATTCAGCATTTGTATACTTTTCATTTGCCATTTTTATTGCGATCTGTGTGTGATTTTTTGATAAACTTCTTTCACCTATAATTTTATCTACGCTATTAGTATAAAAATATTGGGACGATTCAACAGTGCCAAAATCTTTTCTACCAAAAATTCTAATTTTAGTATTATTAATTTGGAAAAGATTGTCTATGCTTAATTGAATATATGGAATTGCCCATTCTTTCCAAGATGATGCTAACCAAATTTCATCGGCATTTTTTATTATACTGACGATTTTTGCGTTGCTTAATATATCTGGACATTCCCTGCTATTTAATTCTAAAATATTTCTTTCTTTTAAGTAAACGTTTCCACATTTAGTAGGAACATAATATGTTGATATAGAATATCTTTTGTTCAAATCTACTTCATAAATAGCGTTTACAAGATCTTCACTAAAACTGTCCCCTATTATGAAAATATTTTTAGTAAGGTCGTCATTATCAAAATTTTGGAGCTTATGTGCTCCAAAATTTTTCACTACGTAGTTTTTTGAATCAATAAAACTCTCCAGAACACGAGATTCATCTAAATCAAATCTTGAAATCAATCCCCTATCTTTTTTTAAATGATAACCTGAAAAAATGAAAAATATCATAAAAAAGAATGTTAATTTAAAAATTTTATTACGTTTAAATCGATTTCTGTTTCTAAATGGGCTTTCAATATATTTCCAACTGATATAAGCTAATACAAAAGATATTAAACAAATAAATCCTATCAGAAAGCTAGATATACTATCATGTAATCTGTATTTAGCAAAAGCTAACAATGGCTGATGCCATAGGTATGCACTATATGAGATTAAACCTATACCAACCATAATTTTAGAGCCTAAAAATTTAAATGTAATAGATTTATCTGAAGAAAATAGTATGATTAAAGAGGTTCCTACAACGGGTAAAATAGTATACAAGCTTGGAAACGGAGTATTTTCATCAAATATAATAATAGAAATAAGAATGAATAATAATCCAATTAAGCTCAAAAAGTTGCTCATAATTTTATTTGAGCTTGATACTTTTTTATCAAGATAAATTGCTATCAATGAACCAGTCATAATTTCCCATGCTCTAGTTGGTAACATATAAAAGAAAAACATATTTCCAGGTTTATAATAGTTTCCAACAATCATTAAAAAGAAGCTTAAAATGAGTACAATAAAAAATGATGTAGAAATAAATTTGTTAAGATATTTCCAAACCATTATAAAAAAAATTGGGAAAAATATGTAATACTGTTCTTCTACTGCAAGACTCCAAGTGTGCAATAGAGGCTTTAACTCAGATGCTACATCAAAGTAGCCACTTTCTTGCCAAAAAAGAAAATTAGAACCAAAAAGTGATACAGAAATTAAGCTATTACCAAACTGGATTAATTCATTGGGGAGAAGCAAGAAATAGGAAAAGGGAATACAGATAAGCATTACAAAAAAAAGTGCAGGCAAAATCCTTCTTGCTCTTCTTTCATAAAAATTAATGATCGAAAATGTATTATCTTTTAGCTCTTTAAGTATAATAGAGGTAATTAAATAACCACTGATAACAAAAAAAACATCAACTCCTATGTAACCACCTCGAAAGAAGTTGAATCCAGCATGAAATAAAATTACGGGAATAACTGCTAAAGCTCTTAAGCCATCAATATCTTTTCTATAATTCATTATTTCATAAATTAAACATTTTGGTTCATTTTTAAAATATTGTTATTTTTCTTCTTGAAGAATTATATTAATCCATTGCAAAGTTCATACTACGAAAGAGAAAAAAAAGCTATTATTGATAGTTTAGAAGAATTTAAACATTCAACTATCGAATATTCGTTAACAAGGAAGAAAAATACTTCGCCATTTGCTACAATTTTTTCAATTTTCATAAAAGATTTACTCAATTATCAATTTACTGATGAAGAAAGGTTTGCCTTAAGAGATTATTTAAATTCCTTCCAAAACAAAAATACAGGATTATTTTCAAACGATAAGTGCACTAATAACAAAAATTTTTATTGTAAAAGTTGTTTACAGTTAACAACCTTTTCATTATCAGCTTTATCGATTTTAAATTTTGAACCAGTGCATAAAATTAATCATGCGATGAAAGACAAGGATGACATATATGAATACCTTGATAAAGTTGGAGTTAAAAATGGAAAGCTAGGATCAGGAAATTTTGCAATGTTTTTAGGAATCTTTCTTTCACATGAAAAAATTTTAGATGAAAAAAATAACTTAATAAATCATTGGTTTGATTATCATAACAAGTATTTCAATATAAAAAATGGAGTCTGGACTTCAGGAATAAGATCTAAATCTCAGTGGTCTTATCAAAATGCATTACATCAATTTATCATTTATGAATACTGGGAAGAATCACCACCAGATTACAAAAAAACTGTTGATGTGATTTTAGATAATGCTGATAAGAATGCAACTTTTGCTCTTTTGCCTGGCGGGGGAGCATGTTGTGATTATGATGCTGTGCATTTGTTAAATTTTTTAGGTATTAATAATGGATATAGAGTTGAGGAAATTAAAAATCTTCTAAAAAAAACATATAATCAAATTTTGAATACAAAAGATAAAATCGGATTTTGTGAAAATAATTTTGCTAACAAACTTTCATTTCCTAGAGATTTAAATTTGTTTCATAATAATAACATTTTATCCACTATTTTTAGAATAAGGGAGTTTATTGCAGTTAAAGATAACAGTTTTTTACATTATCCGCACTGGTCAAAATTTCCAATAAAAATATATGAATCAGATTTATGGAGCATTTGGTTTAGATTGATTACAATTGCTGAAATAGAAAATATTTTTTTAGGAAAAGATAAATGGAAATTTCATAATTTTCCTGGACTTGGTATCCTGAAAACATAAAAAATGAAAAAAAGAATATTATTTATAAGTTATGTTTATTTAGACTACCATATGTGCAAAATTTCTAGGTTTAATATCCTAGATAATTTATCTGATATTGGACATCAATCTTTTTTATATGCAGCATGTTTAAAAAGTAAAAACGTTTTAAAAAATTCAGATAAATTCATTCAATTTCATTCATCTGTCCCAGGTGTTCAATTATTAAATTTTTTAACTTATCAACTAAAGTCAATATTTAGAATACCTTATCTTATTTTTAATAATAAAATCGATACAGTTATTTGCGATATAAATTCTACTCCAGCTATTTTACCTTTATTAATCTTAAAGAAGATAGGAGTCATAGACACTGTTTTCGTTTTAGATTTTCGATCTAATATTCTTCACAACAGAAAAAATGTTTTGCAATCTTTACTTAAGTCTCTGTATTTAAATATTTTTATTAAGTTGTCATCTATAATGTATGATGGTTTCACATTTATAAGTCATAGTATGAAAAAATATATTGTTAAAAAATACCATATTAAAATAAATAAATCTGCAATATGGTCCTCTGGAGTTTCTAATGATTTTCTTGTAAATAAAAATCCAATGAATAAATCTGAGTTTATAATTTTTCATCATGGATCATTAGAGAGAGGTAGAGGTATAATAAGATTAATAAATGCGATGCCATTAATAAAATTAAAATTTAAAAGAGATATAAAATTGATAATTGCTGGAAATGGTAGTTTGGAAGGTTTAATTAAGAAGAAATCAACAAATAAAGAATATCGATTGGATTTTAAAGGTCAACTTCACCAGAAAGAAATCATACAATTGATAGATTCATCAAGTATTTGTCTAGCACCTTTTGACAATTCAGTAGCAAATGCCACATCAAGTCCACTAAAACTTATGGAATACATTGCTAGAGATAAAATTATTTATGCTACAGAGCTAAGCAATTTCAAGGAAAGTTTTAGTGATTATACTGGATTGCATTTTTTAAAAAGTAATAATTCAGAGAATATTGCAATTGAACTAGAAAACTTTTTTCTTAATTATGAAGATTACTTTTCAAAAAATAAAAATAATGGTAGAGATATTATTATGAATGATTATACCTGGTTAATTCAGGCAAAAAAAATCGATAACTTTATAAAAAAACTATATTGAATAAAAAAATAAATATTGCATATTTTTCTACATCCTCTGGAACAAAGGGTCCATTTAATCAGCTTGTTAATTTGGCGATAAACTTAGATAGAGAAAAATTTAATTTAATATTCATTTTATCAAATCATATAGTTGATAACGATGCAATCAAAAAACTTAAAAAAAATGGCATTGAAGTTCATTCATTAAACTCCGATAATTTTTTTAATTTTTTTCAATTATTCAAATTAATAAAAGTACTAAAAATAAATGATATTGATATTTTGCATACACGATTAAGGCGATGTGATTTCTATGGGAATATTGCCAGTATTTTTTATAAGTGTTCTGTTATTAATAATATTGTAGATAACCAAAAAGATCATTTTTATAAGTTTCATAACATATTTTCATACCCGCTAAGTAGTATCTATAATTTTTCTCTGAGATTTTCTAAAATGGTTATTGTAAATAATAAAGAAAATCTATTCCACTATAATAGTCAATTAGGACATAATGCTCATTTCATTTCAAATGGAGTTGAAATGGATCTTTGTGTTAAAAGCAAAGATGCTAGAGGTATCATGCAGAAAAAACATAGTATAGACCCGATAGCATTCAATGTTGGATTCGTTGGTGGATTTAAAAAAGTAAAAGGCGTAGAACTTTTATCTGAAATAATAAGAGAATTTAAAGACATTGATGATATAAATTTTATTATATGTGGGGATGGTAGTTATAAAAAAGAAGAATTTTTAAAGGAATTTTTAGAGTATAAAAATGTGTATGTATTGGGATATATAAAAGATATGAATCAATATTATTCTTTATTTGATACGCAAATTTATACATCATATAGCGAAGGTATGTCTAACACCTTGCTAGAGAGTCTATCCTGTGGAGTTCCAGCGATTTGTTGTGATATTGATGGATATACTAACATAGTTGATCAGCAGATGGGATTTATAGTAAATAGAATATCTACAGAGTATGCTAAAAAGATTCTATGGTTAAAAAATAATCCAGGTCTTAGTAAGGAGATATCAACACTATCAATAACCAAAATGAAAACTGAATATAATTTTAAAGGAATTAGTAAAAAACTTACAGAACTTTATTTATCTTTATAATATGGACACAGGAATTATCATAGTAAATCATAATCATACAGATTCAATTCTTAAGTTAATTGAATCATTATATAAGTTTAATGCTATGGAAAATTCAAAAATTATTTTCATTCAAAATACTCCATCTCCATTTCTTGAAGATTATTTTAAATCTTTTACAAATGTTATTTATATACAGAATGAAAAAAATAAAGGTTTTGCAGAAAATGTTAATTTTGGTATAAATACTGCAACAGAAAGCTTTAATCCAAAATATTTCTTATTACTCAATCCAGATGTTAGATTAACTGAAGATATTTCTACACCATTTAAAAAAATAATAAATAATGATAAGGAGGTTGGTATAGTTGCACCAAAATTGCTAAATGATGATGGAAGTATTCAATACTCTTGCAGAAGATTTTATAACTTAAAATATCTTTTGATAAGAATGTTTAGACTAAATTTTATTTTTGGATCTAAAATTGAAGATAATATATTAATGAAAGATTTTAACCATAATAAGATATCTAATGTTGACTGGGTATCAGGAGCTGTAATGTTTTTTACTCAGTCTTTCATTGATAAGGTTGGTTTTTTTGATAGTAAAAATTATTTTATGTACGCAGAAGATCAGGATATTTGTTTAAGATCTTGGCATAATAATTTAAAAGTAGTTTATAATTCAGAAGTTCAGTGCTATCATTCTTACGCAAGAAAAGGTTCGTCTTTAATACCAAGCAATCATAGTTTTTATCAATTATTAAGCACAATAAATATGTTTAAAAAATTTAATTTTAAATTAAGGAAATAACAATATGGCTTCATTATATCATACATTATTTACAAATAGATTTGAAAAAGCCATTTTTAGAGCAAAAAATTATTTTTATTTTGGGGCAAAACCAAAATTTATCAATCCTCTATATTATTCAAGGATAATAAATGAGAAAAATTCAGAAAAAGCATTTAAGAACATTGATAATGGAGAGCTAAATACGATAATAAGCGCATTATTGGAAAAATCAGATTCTACTGGATGTGAATATTCTGACTATCTTTCCCTATGGAATGGGTTAAATAAATTTAATCCAAAATGTATATTAGAGCTTGGCTCAGGAATCACATCAGCTTTGATTGCATACTATATTAAAACACGAACCAAAAATAATTCTGTTAAATTTATATCTATGGAAGAAAATGAATATTATTTTAATAATATCAAGTCAATCTTTCCAAAAAATCTTGAAAAGTATGTCAAATTTCATCTTTCCGAAAGAGTAGAAAAAACATATGATGGACTTGCTGGCTGTCATTACAAGAGAGTGCCAGATCTTAATTATGATTTTATATTCATAGATGGACCAGTTGATAGAGCTAAATTTAATGATTCAAATTACCCCAAAACTTTTAATTCCGATTTTTTAAATTATATATTGAAGACAAATAATAGTGTTAATGCTATGTTAGACCAAAGAATTTTAACTTTAATGACACTAAAAAAACTATTTCCAAGAGCTGATATTAAGTATTATCCATCGAAAAAAATTACAATATTAAAAGATGTAAATCAGTCTCAACTAAAACAAAAAACTATAAGTCTTTAGTTATCACAATACAGGCTTGTAGTTGACTAAATCCGATAAACTGATACTCATCTTCATTCAGATTTTCTATTAGAGCTTTGTACTCATGAGATTCCCATTTATCATATCCATGTAATTCGTCAAAAAGTATTACAGTATTTTTTTGAAGTCTTTTTTTAATTTTTTTGAGAGTAAAGTTTGTTGGAGTATAAGTATCCAAATCTAAGTGAACAAATTGTAAAGGTTGATGATTTTTATTAAGGAAATCATCTAAGGTATCTTGAACCACTCCTACAATTATCCTAACATTTTTTTCTACATTTGGAGTATTTGATTTTAGGTTCATTTTGCCTTTTAATGCATCAATTTTCCAATCTTCTTCAATACCTGTAAAAGAATCAAACCCATAAATTGTTTTTTCAGGTATCATTTTGGCAAATCTGTTTATAGAATCACCTTTATAAACACCAAATTCCATAAAAAGACCATCATCTTTTGTGGGATTATTGATAGAGTATTCAAGGCACCATTTCTGAAATTTTTCTTTATCGCGAATGATTGTAGAATTTTGCATAGAATTATAAAAAGTTTTGGTAGATCTTTCTAACGAATAATTTGTAAATCTTTCAATAGAATCATTTTTCAAAGCGTGCGCAAAAAGATGTTTTCCAAAGAAATTTAAAATTTTTATAATGTATTTTTTCATTATTTTTTCATTATTTTTTTAATGGCTTTTGAGCTACAACCATTATGCCTGAAACTGCCCAAAATGGATTTATAGATTTCAATATAGCTTTTGTTATTCTTCCTAAGAGATTTAATCTATATTTAACTTTTCTATCTCTTAACCAAGGCCAGTCTGTATACATTCCAAAGCTATATTCATTTGAATCTAATCTATAATCATTGGGTAGGCTCTCTACTACATCAAAACCGCCATCTATCATAAATTGCCTTAGTTCATGTCTTTCAAATCGGTATTCAACAAAGTGTAATTTTTTACCCAATATCTTAAAAAATAAATTGACCATATCTCTTAAAGGATGATTAAATAATTTTCTTATGAGATGATTGCACGGAGTAGATACTAGAAAATAACCACCTGGCCTTATTACTCGATAAGCTTCTTTAATTGCTTTTTGAGGACCTTCTTTCCAGTGTTCTATAACGCCTAAAGATAAATATGCATCAAAAGTATTATCGTCAAATGACATGTTTAATATGTCATCTTTCATAATGTTCAACTTTTCTTTTTTTGCAGTCTCTAATATCACTTCATTAATATCAGTACCGATACAATTGTAGCCTTTGTCATTTAGGTATTTTACCCAAGAACCATTCCCACAACCGCCTTCTAAGATATGTGCATCATCTTTGAGATATTTTGAGAATAAATGTGTAATTGTACGATTAGGAATAAAATTATTGATTAATAAGTCAAATTCAGCTGCATCCCACATGTATGCATCTTGTTCTTCTAGGTTTCTAGGGGAATATTTAGTATATCTCATATTTTATCAGTCGATATCTTTAACAACTGATCTTCCTTCAAGCTTTTCCCAATCTTTTTCTGGTCTTACTTTTAAGTTGGTATCCCATACTCCATTAAGTGTATCCATATCTATATCTAATGACTCTCCAAAACTAATCATAGCACGGACATCTTTAGGGAAACAGCTTCCACCAAATCCCCATCTTCCATCTGGACCTGGAACTTGAAGGTGAGAATGTCCAATTCTACCATCTCTAACAAATCCCTCAACTGCAATGTCCCAATCTACACCTGATTTATCTGCAACTAATCGCATTTCATTTAAGAAGGAAACTTTTGTTGCGAAGAAACAATTGCACATGTACTTAATCATTTCAGCTGTATTAAAGTTCGTTTCAATTATGGCAATTGATTCTCCGAATCTTTTTCTAAATAATTTACCAACCTTCTCAGAAGATTTTTTATCTCCTCCAATTACATATCTTGACTGGTTAATAAAATCAAATTTTGCAGAACGTTCAGTCAAAAATTCTGGATTAAATACTATATTTAATTTAGGATATTTTTCAGCAAGTTTTTGACATGTTCCTGGGACAACGGTAGATCTTAAAAGAAAAATATTATCATCTCTTCTGTTAACTTGATTTATATCTTCAAAAACCTTATATATAATATCAACATTGATAGAATTATCATGATTTGATGGCGTTGGAACTGATACAAAAATAAACTCAGACTCATTTACTGTTTCTTCTAATGAATGTAAAGATTTCAAAGGATCTTTATCATGCACTCTTAATGTGGCCCAATCACAGCCTGTTTGAGCGCCAAAGCCAAATTCTACAGCACTCCCTACAAAACCTCTACCTACTATTCCTATATTTTTCATATATGAATTATAATTAAAAAAAATATCTTTATAAATGCTTATTATTATTATCTTTTCTTGAATGAAAAAAAATATTTTAATAACAGGAGTAGCTGGATTTATTGGGAGTAATTTAGCGGATATGTTATTAAAGAAAAATTTTAATGTTATTGGTATAGATAATTTATCCTATGGAGTATTAGAACAAATACCTAGAGGAGTAGATTTTCACAATAAAGATATAAGAAATCAAGACATACATCAATTGTTTACTGATATTGATTGCGTTTTTCATCTTGCAGCAAAAAATTCTCTTATAGATTGTGAAAATAATCCATCTGAAACCTTAGATATTAATGTAAATGGCACAAAAAATATCTTTGATGCAGCACAAAAAAAAAATGTTAGAAAAGTAATCTATGCTGAATCATCAGCGGTATACGAAGGTTCACAAAATTTGCCAAGCAATGAAACCGATGCTGCTCCACAAAGTGTATATGCAAAGTCTAAAATGGCCACGAATGTTATTGCTAACGATTTTCTACAGTCTCATGGGTTAATTAGTACAGGATTAAGATATTTTAATGTTTATGGACCAAAGCAAGATTATCGCAGGACAATTCCACCTGTTTTCAGTGCGTTTATTATCAAGTTACTCCAAAAAAAATCACCCACTATTTATGGAGATGGATCTAAAAAACGAGATTTTGTTTATGTGGATGACGTTAATAACTTTCATTTAATGTGTATTGAGGATCCTAAGACTAATAATGAAGTGTTTAATATTGGTTCTGGAAAAAATTATTCTATCAAAGACATATATGAACAAATACAGTTGATTCTTGGTTCTGATATTAGTCCATTATTCGAAGCTAACTTTGATTTTGAGGCACAAGAAAATTTAGCTAATATAGACAAAGCAAAAAAAATTGGTTGGAATCCAAGTACTGATTTAAATAGTGGATTAAAAAAATCTATAGATTATATAAAAGAACATGTAATTTGATTGTATGATTGTTTCAAGAACACCATTTAGAATTACTTTAGGCGGAGGAGGAACTGACCTTCCCAGTTATTATGAAAATCATGGTGGATTTATCTTTAGTTTTTGTCTTTCTAAATACATGTATGTTTGCTTAAATCGTCCGTCAGCTGATGATTTAATTCGATTAAAATATAGTATATCAGAATCAGTTGAATCTGTTGAAGAATTGCAGCATGATATTGCTAAGGCATGCCTTCAAAGAGTAGGCATTGATTCAAAAATTGAGATTGCTTCTTTATCGGATATTCCAGCAGGTTCTGGTTTAGGAAGTTCTAGTACATACACAGTTGGTTTATTGAATGCTTTGTATTCAATACAGGGCCATTATAAAAGTTTAGAATTCTTAGCCGATGAAGCATGTACTATTGAAATGGATATCTTAAAAAAACCCATGGGAAAACAAGACCAATATCTGTCAGCGCTCGGTGGATTTGTAAGACTTGATATTGATAAAAAAGGGGTAGTTACACCAACAAAAATTAACATAGAAAAGTCGATTATGAATGAACTCAATAGAAATATGCTAATCTTTTACACGGGGCAACAAAGAAAAAATAATAAAATCTTGAACGAACAAGATAGTTCAACAAAGAAAAATAATGAAGAGGTACTTAATTCTTTGCATTATATTAAAGAGTCTGGGTATACAATTTTAGATATTGTTCAATCTGGGAAGCTAGATAATTTAGGTCTAATGTTTAAAGATCATTGGGAAATGAAAAAAAAATTATCTTCCGGAGTAACAAATGATACTATCGACTCCATTTATGATACCGCTTTAAAAAATGGTGCAATAGGAGGTAAGATATCAGGTGCAGGTGGTGGCGGATTTTTTACTTTTTACTGCAATAAAAATCATGCTTCTTTAAGGAGCGCTATGGCATCGAAGGGTTTAAAAGAATTAAATTACTCTTTTGACTTAGATGGATCAAAAATTATTTCTAATCATCGATGAAAAAAATAATAATTTTAGGTTCATCAGGCGCTATTGGGTCTTATCTAACTAAGACATTAAATAAAGATTTTCATATTATTGCTACCGTTAGAAAATTATCTGATTTAGAAGTATTTGATAGTGCAAAGAATATATCATCATTTAAAGTAGATTTTTCTGACAAAAATGATATAAGAATTTTTTTAAAAAAGTTAAAAAATGAAAAAGATATATATGGAGTTATTAATTGTTATGGTATTCAAAATCCTATAGGAAAATTTAAAGATATTGATTTTTCGTTATGGGAAGATAATTTAAAATTAAACTTCATTAATTTTGCCTTTTTTATACACAAATTATTACCCATAACAAATGATATCAAAAAAATTATTGCATTTTCAGGAGGAGGAGCTACTTTTGGAAGAGAAAATTTTTCAGCTTATGCTATAGCAAAAATTGCATTATATAAATATCTAGAAATCTTGTCGATAGAATTAGAAAAAGATAAGATTGATTTAAATTTAATTGCTCCGGGAGCAATTAAATCAAAGATGACGGAGCAGATTATTGAAAGAGGTTCTTCTTTGGGAAAAGAGTATGAAAGTGCGTCAGATATCATAGATAGCGGAGGACAAGATAAAGAAAACATCTTAGATCTATGTCGATTACTGCTTTCTAAAAAGAGCAATGGTTTATCAGGGCGTTTATTTGCAGCTCAATGGGACAATCTAGATAATTATGATATCAATGAATTAATTAATGATAAAAACTTGTTTACACTTAAGAGAGTTGACAATAAACACTTTATAGAAAAAAATAAATTATGAATGTTGCTATTATTGGTTGCGGTTTAATTGGACAGAAAAGAGCCCTAAGTATCTCATCAAGAAATATTCATACAGTATGCGATATTGATATTATTCAAGCTGAAAAATTATCTAAAAAAGTAAACGCAGATTTTACGAATAACTATAGTGACATTATAAATAATAACGATATTGATGTTGTTATTATTTCTACACCGAATTACTTGATTAAAAAAATTGCTATCGAAGCATTAAATAGTGGAAAGCATGTGTTATCTGAAAAACCTTTAGGAAAAAATATAGCTGAAAGTAAAGAAATGACAGAATGTGCAAATAAAAATAATAAAATCTTATATACTGGGTTCAATCATCGGTTTCATCCCTCTATTTTAAAAGCAAAAGATTTGGTTGATAATAATAAGATAGGGCATATTCTGCATATACATGGACATTACGGTCATGGAGGTAGGCCAGGAATGGAGAAAGAGTGGAGAATGGATCCAGCTTTAAGTGGAGGCGGAGAATTATTAGATCAAGGCGTACATTTGATTGATTTAGCTCTTTTATTTAAAGGCATTCCTAATAAAGTGTTTGGGACTACCGGACAATTAGCCTGGAAATCTAAGGTAGAAGATTCTGCGTCTTTTATGCTACTATACGAAGATAATATTAATTTATTATTCTCTGTAGGGTGGATATATTGGAAAAATAAGTTTGAATTTAATATCTATGGCTCTAATGGCTTTCTAAGCATTAATGGTTTAGGAGGTTCTTATGGTAAAGAAAAACTTACCTTGGGTATTAGAAATATGAAAGGTGGGATACCAGAAATACAAAAATTTTCTTTTTCTGAAAATGATAATTCTTGGAAAAAAGAATGGAAATTTTTTAAAGAATTAATTGTTAAAAAAGAACAATCTGATAACGGCTATCAAGCCAACCTAATCGTAGACGCTATATATACCTCTAGCAAAAAAAATCAACCAGTAAATGTATAATAATAAAGCAATTTTTTTTGATAGAGATGGAGTTATCAATAAGCTCATAGCTAGAGATAGTGGATTTTTTTCTCCTAGAACATTTAATGAATTTGATTTTTATGACGATATAAAGCTATGCATTGACTTCTTGGTTAAAAATAAATTTTTAATTTTTATCATTTCAAATCAACCAGATATATCGAGAAAAAAAATGTCTATTAAAGAGCTGAATAAGATAGATATAGCAATAAATAAAAAATTACATATTGACGAAATATATTATTCTTTTGATAGCGAATTCTCTAAGAATGGAAGTAAAAAACCTTCTCCAAAGATGCTATTAGAGGCAAAAGAAAAATGGAAAATTGATTTTTCTAAAAGTTTTTTTGTTGGTGATTCTATTGCAGATAGAGATTGTGCCAACAATGCCAATGTTCCTTTTATTTTAGTTTCACGCAGTCATAATAAAGAGCTAAACTACCCCCGTAAGATTGATAGCTTAAATCAAATAAAAGAGATAATTAAAGATAAAATATGATTGAAAAAAATAAAGTAACAAATACTTTTCTATACTATGGGGTCAAAAGATTTTTTGACATTATATTTTCATTACTTTTACTTTTATGTTTAGGGCCTATTTTTATATTGCTCATTCTTTTAGTTGGACTATTTAATGGATTGCCAATTTTTTATGCATGGAATGTACATGGCATTCAAGGAAGAAAGTTTACAGGATATAAATTTAGAACCATGCGTAGATTTGCTGATCAAGAAAAAGAAAAATTAGAAGCATTAAATGAAATGGACGGTCCAGTTTTTAAAATCACTAAAGATCCTAGAGTGACTAAGCTTGGCTACATGTTAAGAAAGTTTAGTCTAGACGAGTTGCCACAAATTTATTCTGTTTTAAAAGGAGATATGAGTTTCATTGGACCAAGGCCTGCAGGTTTTAATGAATTTCCTCACTATGAAGATTGGCAATATAGAAAATTAAGTATTAAGCCAGGCATTTCTTGCCTTTGGCAGGTGAGGGGTAGAAACAATATAGCAAGCTTTGATGACTGGGTTAATTTGGATTTAGAATATATAGACAATTGGTCTTTATGGTTGGATACTAAGATTTTTTTTAAGACAATTATTGTTGTTTTTAAGGGATCAGGTAAATAACAAAAATTGTTATTACATCATTGATAGAATATTAGTAAAATTTTCAAACACAAATAATGAATTTAGGGAAATAATGAATTTTTCAAAAAAATATTTAGAAGAATGTATAGAGATTTGCAAAGCAATTAATCCTGACAAAATAGAAAAGATGGCAGAATTAGTTAATTCTGTTCGCGAAGATAAAGGAAGAATATTTTTTTTAGGAGTCGGTGGTGGAGCTGGACATGCTGGACATGCTGTTAATGATTTTCGTAAAATATGTTCTATTGAAAGCTATGCACCCACTGATAATGTATCTGAACTAACTGCTAGAGTTAATGATGATGGATGGGATACATCTTATGTGAATTGGTTGAAAGGTTCTCATTTAAATAGTAAAGATATGTTATTTGTTTTTTCTGTTGGTGGTGGAAATTTAGAAAAAAATATTAGTGTTAATATTTTAAAATCATTACAACTTGGACAAGAAGTTGGATCAAAGATATGTGGAGTTGTAGGCCGTGATGGTGGGTATACCGCTCAAGTAGCTGATGAATGTATTGTCGTCCCAATTGTCAATGAAGCAAATATTACTCCCCATACCGAAGCTTTTCAGGCAGTAGTATGGCATCTATTAGTTGCACATCCACTATTGTTAGCAAATGAAATGAAATGGGAGTCAGTAAAATGAAAGATTTAGGAATTAAGATTTATTCAGACGGTGCAGATGTGAATGAAATTATTAAAATGGACAATGAAAATGCAGTAGATGGATTTACTACCAATCCTACTTTGATGTCTCGTTTAGGTATCACAGATTACCTAGGATTTGCAAAAGAAGTATTAAATACCGTTAAAGAGAAATCAATATCATTTGAAGTATTTTCTGATGATATAGATGATATGTATAGACAGGCATTAATTTTGAGAGATTTAGGAGATAATGTTTGGGTTAAAATACCAGTAACCAATACGCAAGGCGTAGTTACATACGATTTAATTAATAAGCTTAGTTTTGAAGGTGTTAAAGTAAATGCAACAGCTTTATTTACTAGAGATCATATTCAAAATGTTTATGATGCGTTAAATCCTGATGTGAATGCTATCATATCGATCTTTGCCGGCAGAATTGCTAATGCAGGTTTAGATCCTGAGCCAACTATGCAATTTGGATCAGATTTATCAAATCACAATCCATTAATAGAAACTTTGTGGGCTAGTTCTCGTGAAGTATTTAATATTATGCAAGCAGCAAGAACTAATACGGATATTATTACCTTGCCTCCATCTTTAATTAAAGCATGTCAAAAAGAAGTTGGCAAAGATTTAGATGAGTTTTCTCTAGAAACAGTTAAGATGTTTTATACTGATGCTAAGAAATCAGGTTTTTCTTTATAGCTAGATATTTTCTTCGATGTACTTTGAGATAATATGTCCAACAAGAATATGCATTTCTTGAATTCTTGCTACATTACTATTAGGAACTTTGAGTTTTATGCAATCTATTTCATTAATTTTTCCACCATCTTCACCGGTAAATGCCACAACAGTCAATCCATTTGAATTTGCATAATTAATAGCATTGAGTATGTTTTGACTATTGCCTGATGTTGAAATTGCAATTAATAAATCACCTTTTTTACCAATGGCTTCAATTTGTCTTGAAAAAATGTGTTCAAATCCAAAGTCATTAGCAATCGCGGTTAAATTAGATGTATTGGATGATAAAGATATGGAAGGGACAGCCTTTCTTTCTTTTTCAAACTTTCCAACTAGTTCAGAAGATATATGAATGCTATCGCTGGCACTACCACCATTACCGCATAATATAATAGTGTTGCCACTTTGAATTGTTTTCAGAGATAGAGAGCAGATCTTTTCAATCAGTTCACTGTGATGTAATAGATTATTTGCTGTAAGAATATGATCTTTTATGATATCATTAATATCGATATTCATCTTTCTTAAATGGACCCTCTACATTGACACCAATATAATCTGCTTGATCTTTCGTTAAAACTGTCAAGTCAGCATCTAGATGCTCTAGATGTAATCTTGCAACTTCTTCATCTAATTCTTTAGGTAGATTATATAGTCCAACTTCAGGTTTTTCTTTAGCTAAAAATAACTGTGCTAATACTTGATTTGCGAATGAAGTTGACATAACAAAACTTGCATGTCCTGTAGCACATCCTAAGTTAACTAATCTACCTTCTGCAAGAAGGAATATTTCTTTACCATCAGGAAAAGTATACCTATCATATTGAGGTTTAATTTGTTCTCTTGTAGCATCTGAATCATTCAATGCATCTACTTGAATTTCATTATCAAAGTGACCGATATTACAAACAATTGCTTGATCCCTCATTTTTCTCATATCTTCAAGAGTAATAATATCTTTATTTCCTGTAGTCGTTACAAAAAGATGTCCTTTATTAAGTACACTTTCAAGTGTTCGAACTTCAAAGCCTTCCATTGCCGCTTGTAATGCACATATAGGGTCTATCTCTGTAACAATTACTTTACAACCATATGATTTCATAGATTGAGCACAACCTTTACCAACATCTCCATATCCACATACTACAACAGTCTTACCAGCCAACATAACTTCAGTAGAACGTTTAATACCATCTGCTAGTGATTCACGACAACCATAAAGGTTATCAAATTTGGATTTAGTTGCAGAGTCATTTACATTAAAGGCAGAAAAAAGAAGCTTTTTCTCTTGTTCCATTTGTACTAAACGAGCAACACCAGTAGTTGTTTCTTCTGAAACTCCAATAATACCTGGAACTATATTATGCCAATGATTTCCATTTAGCTTGTGTACTTTTCTGATAAGTTTTTCTACTACTAGTTCTTCAGGGTTGGTTGTAGTTATGTCAGGGTAATTTCCATGTTCGTTAAAATAATTTTCTAATTCATATCCTTTATGGATAAGAAGAGTGGCATCTCCACCGTCGTCAACAATTAAGTTTGGTCCTAAATTACCATCAAAAGTAAGAGCTTGTAATGTGCACTCCCAATACTCTTCCAATGTTTCACCTTTCCATGCATACACCGGTGTACCAGTTTCCGCAATAGCTGCTGCCGCTTCATCTTGTGTTGAAAAAATATTACAACTTGCCCATCTTACATCAGCGCCTAAGTCTTTCAATGTTTCAATTAAAATTGCAGTTTCTGTAGTCATATGCAAAGATCCAGTTAATCTAAATCCTGCTAAAGGCTGTTTATCTGCATGTTGTTTTCTTAAAGACATTAATCCTGGCATTTCTTTTTCAGAAATATCAATTTGATATCTACCAAGTTTAGAAAGGCTCATATCTTTAACCTTATTAGGTAAAATTTCTACTACGTTGTTCATACTTTCTCCAGCATTTTTAATTACTTTTTTAATTATAACACTATTATCGCTATTCAAATTTGCTACTCTCATCTTTATCCTTTATTTAACTTCACTTAATTGGTCCTTAATATATCAGATAAATCTGTTTTTTCCCAAGTAAAATTAAGGCCACTTCTTCCAAAGTGTCCATATGCCGCAGTATCTTGGTAGATAGGTCTTTTAAGTTGTAGTGCATTAATCAGATTCTTTGGTCTTAAATCAAAGTGTTTTCTGACTAACGATTCAAGTTCTTTAGCAGACATATCGCTTGTTCCAAAAGTGTCTATACTTATAGACGTTGGTTCCGCTACTCCTATAGCATATGAAACTTGAATTTCACAATAATCAGCTAATCCTGCTGCAACGATATTTTTAGCAACATATCTTGATGCATAGGCAGCAGATCTGTCTACTTTCGATGGATCTTTTCCAGAAAAAGCTCCACCACCATGTCTAGCCATTCCACCATAGGTATCAACTATAATTTTTCTTCCAGTTAGACCACAATCACCCACAGGCCCACCAATAACAAAATTTCCAGTTGGGTTGATAAAGATTTTTGTTTCAGATGTAATCCAATTACTAGGAACTATAGGTGTAATGATGTGTTTAAATACCTCATCATAAATTTCTTTATGAGATATACCTTCATCATGTTGAGTAGATAGTACTATAGCAGAAAGTCCTTTAATTGTTTTTCCATTATCACCATACTCAACACTAACTTGACTTTTTGCATCAGGTCTCAGCCATGAAAGTAAACCACTTTTTCTTACTTCGGATTGTTTTTTTACTAGTTTATGAGAAAGATCAATTGGAGCTGGCATTAAAGACTCTGTTTCTTTGCATGCATAACCAAACATTAATCCTTGATCTCCAGCACCTTGGTTTAGGTCTTCACCTTCACCTTCATTTACACCTTGAGCAATATCAGGAGATTGTTTTGTAATATGGTTCTCAAATTTACAAGTACTTCCATTAAAACCTAATACATCATCATTATAACCAATTTCATTTATTACATTCCTTACAACACTTTCTAAGTCAGGATTCCCTTTTGATGTAATCTCTCCAGCGATAACAACCAAGTTATTTTTTACTAATGTTTCACAAGCGACACGACTTTCTGGATCTTCTTTTAAGTATGCATCTAATACAGCATCAGACACTTGATCGCATACTTTGTCTGGATGTCCTTCTGATACTGATTCTGAGGTAAAGATATAGTCTTTCATTTTATTTCTCCTATTTATGTAAATGATTTAATATGTTTAACATACAGGATGTATCATTCATTAAATAATAATGTATGATTGGTACACCTGCATTAATTAATTCTTCAGATTGTTTTATAGCCCACCGAGTTCCTATTTCTTGAATATGCTCAATATCTTCTTTTGCTTCACCATGTAATTCATTTGGTAATTCAATATTAAATAGCTTTGGTAGGATATCAATCTGCCTTGGTTTATCTAATATTTTAAGTCCTGGAATAATTGGAATAGTAATATTTTCTTTTTTACATCTTTCGACAAATGCAAAATACTTACTATTATCGAAAAACATTTGAGTTACAGCATAAGATGCGCCTGCTGCAATTTTTTGCTTTAACAAATCAATTTCTTGATCAAAATCATTGGAAAAAGCATGTTTTTCTGGATAACATCCAACACCAACACACATATCAATTATAGAAGAGTTAGCAATTTCATGTAAATAATTGCCTTGAGATAGATTTTTAACCTGATGTATTAAATCGAGTGAGTTGTTATTAATACTTTTTCCTTCGTGAATAATTTTCTTAGGATTGCCGTCTCCACTAATAGCTAATATATTTTTAATACCAAGGAAACTTAATTCTATTAATGCATCTTCTGTTTCTTCCTTAGTAAATCCATTACATACTAGATGAGCTACAGTATCAATATTAAATCGATTTTGTATAACTCCACATATACTAATTGTACCAGGTCTTTTTCTCTTTAAAACAGTTTTGCCATTCTGAAATTTTTGCGCAGAAGATGAATGACTTGTTACATCAATAAATGGAGGATTAAATTTTTTTAAATCTTCAATCATATCTATAATAATTTGTATCCCTTTCCCGCGAAGGGGAGGAATTATCTCATAGCTAAATTGAGTATTATTTGAGTTATTTATGTGTTCAATTACTTTCATAAGTCAATAACCTGTGGGAAAATTTTAATTAATCGTTCTTTTTCCATTTTTTTTCTATCAGCATAATCTATTAATTGTTCTTCATCAATTCTAGATATACCAAAATATCTTGAATCTGGATGAGAAAAATACCAACCACTAACAGAAGATGCTGGATAAACTGCATATGATTCTGTCAATTTTAATTTAGAATTATTTGCAATATCTAGTAAGTCAAAAAGCGCAAGTTTTTCACTATGATCTGGACAGGAAGGATATCCTGGCGCTGGTCTAATACCAACATATTTTTCTTTGATTAGATCTTTATTATTTAAGCATTCATTTTTGGAATAACCCCATAATTCGGTTCTAACTTTTTCATGCATTTTTTCTGC
>CENP01035495.1_pt1 | contig 49691 bp, 46 predicted proteins | sample 361281 | NCBI WGS metagenome assembly CENP01 (sample SAMEA2591122, study PRJEB7988) | marine metagenome | biome: marine biome (ENVO:00000447); feature: deep chlorophyll maximum layer (ENVO:xxxxxxxx); material: saline water (ENVO:00002010), including plankton (ENVO:xxxxxxxx) | depth 70 m
CCCTGCCCTGTCAAGGCAGTGCTCTGAACCAACTGAGCTAACGGAACGAATTTCAAAGATAAGATTTGGTTGAATTTTTTGTTATAATTAGGCTAAAAATATTGACAAATTTAATAACTGATAAATGCTTACATATAAAAGATATTTTTCAATACACATAAAATAAGTCATTTCTCCATTTTAACTTACCTATAACATATTTAATAAATATTTTTCATAAATTCGTATAACCAATTTTTTTATACAATATTGGTTATTTCATCATAAATTAGTTTTTTATTTTAAATGGGAGTTTTTAAGGAACTCCCTCCCCCAAAAAAGTTTGATTCCTGAAGACTTAATAGTCATATCTTACATTAGTAAAATTCAATATCTTAAACAAAACTTTGTAAATCAGTATAAATTCGGTATATTATTGGGCTTTTATTAAAAATAGTAACCATGAATGTTGAAGATTTGTTAGGAAATACTGCGCCATGTTCTTGTGATACATGTGTATGTGGTTATTACTACAAAGTTGATATTCCTAAATTAAAATTTGATAAAAAAACCCTCGAGAAAGTAGGGTATAACAAAAAATTCCCCTGGTTTATTAATAAATAATATAAAACCTTCAGCATAACTTATAAGTAAAATACTTTTGAAATTATTAATATAAAACTCCTAAAAAACTGGATTTACTATATATTTAATATTTTTATACTGTAGAATTACTTATGTCACTTACTTCCAGATACATATTATGGATTTTAGTGCTGCTTTTTATTCCAATTACAGTTTTTTCTCAGGCAAGCAGATACCACTATATTCCTCCATTAACTTCCGCTGAAGGAAATGCAGATGATATGTCAAACCAGTGGATTTATATTACAACTTCAAGTACTTCGTCAGTTAATTATACAATATGGGAACTCCCATTAAACAACCTCACTAAGGTGACAGGTACCATTAGTAAATTGTCTCCAGGTCAAGCATTAGTAAATAATACCGATCGTAAATTATTAGACAATTCAGGTTTTGGTCAACTGTTTATTAGAGCATCAGAAACTGGATCTCCAATGTCTAATAAAGGGTATTATATTGAAGCAGATGCACCGGTTTATGTGAATATTAGGTATAAAGCGAGTAATCAAGCTAGTGGACTTGTAAGTAAAGGAGAAGCAGCGTTAGGGAAATCCTTTAGAACTGGTGGTTTTACAAATGGAAGGCCCGCAGACGGTGATTATTTGAACTTTGCTTCTGTTATGGCAGTGGAGGCAGGAACTACTACAGTGACTTTTAGCGATATAAACAATAATAACAAAGATGGAAACGCGGATATTGAGAATTATATTGAAACTTATGATGCTGGAAATATTAATGATGTTGTTATAACACTCAACCAATTTGAAACTTTTGTTGTTGCGATGAGAGCCCCACAGTTCGGACAAGAGGGAAATGTATATCCAATAACAAATAGAGATGCTCTTATTGGAATGTTAATCGAATCTAGTAAAAATATTGCAGTTATATCAGGAGGATCTAATGGTAGTATGACTGAAAGTGAAAATGGAAGAGACCATGGTATAGATCAGATTGTAGGTTATGATAAAGCAGGTACTGAATTTATTTTTATTGAAGGAAATCCTGACGACGGGGACGATTATGACAATGCAATTATTGTTGCTCATGAAGATGATACAGCAGTTTTTTTAAATGGAAGTAATTCAGCTACTGTAACCCTTACAGCTGGCCAATATTACACTATAGAGGGTAATCAATACTCTAATGGATGGTCAGATACTTATGGTGGTGGAAATATTTATGTTAGAACCTCAAAAAAGGCCTATGCTTACCAAGCTATTACAAATGGTAATACTGCTAATACCGATTTGTGGTTCGTTCCTCCCCTATCATGCACAAGTATTGAAACTGTTGAAACTATTCCTCAAATTAGAGATGCTGCTGGAGCCAATTGGAATGATACTTACGTTTTAATTATTGCACCAGCAACAGCCTCCGTAACAATTACTGATCAGAATAATACTACCCCGACTTGGACTGGTAATTTCACTACTGCTGGGGTTACAATAAATAATATCTCTGGAGCAGCAACTGATTCACAAAAAAGTTTTGGACGGGTAGTTATAGGGAATCCAAATTATACAACTTATAAAATTAAGGGTTTAGCTGGAAACGTTTCTATATTTTCAAACTACCCAGATGGAAGTAAAGCTGAACTATATGCAGCCTACTATAATTCGAACGATAACGCAACTGCAGGTGCCTTTTACTCTGGATTTCCATCTCCACCAGATAGTAGTTTTAATGAAGCAGGGGCAACAGGATTAAACGACTGTATTCCTTATGTAAGTTTAAGTCTTACGAATTTTTCTGATTTTGATTCTGTTGAATGGGAATATTGGAATGGTGAAGGAGCAGTTAACTACACTACTGTGGCAGGATGGGATACACAAACTGTTACTCCTACACTAGTAGGTTTTTATAAAGCAATAGGTGTAATAACCTGTTCTGGAAGTGATCCTTATCGATTAGAATCAAATCCAAAAAAAGTGAGTAATTGTCCTGTAGATACAGACTCTGACGGTATTTACGATAATATAGATGTTGACATTGATAATGATGGTATATATAATACCGTTGAATCAAGGCTAGTAAGTTCACTTAATCTTTCTAATATAAATAATCCTACTTTGGTTTTTCCTGACTTATCAACTAACAATTCCATTCCTTCGTCTACATTTACAAGAAGTAACCCTGGAACAGTAAATATGACAGGGCAAAGCTCAGGTGCTTTTCAACTGACTGTTCCACCAGGAGAATCAGGGGCGTATAAACTTTCGTTTACAGAACCTGTAAATATTAAACTACTTGAAGATATAAATTTTGCTCACAGCTTTATTACGGGAGATACTTATAAGGTGAGCATATTTCCAACATCATTAACACTAACAATGCTTGACCCTGGAGATGAGCTAAAAGTTGACACAAATCAAAATAACGTGTATGATTCTGGAGTCGTTACTTATACCTCAAGTGAAATACTTTTCACTTTTGATGGAGCTGCTGATAATTCTAATAGATTTTCATTCCAAGCCGATGGAGTAAGTGAAATCACCTTAACACAAGTGGGCGCACCAACTGCTTCGGGTAATGTGGTATTTAACGGCGTTTTTTCTATAGAATATCTAAATACAGATACTGATTCAGATACTATTTCGAATGCTTATGATCACGACAGTGACGAAGATGCTTGTTTTGATACAAGGGAGGCGGGTTTTACTGATGGAGATTCTAATGGATATTTAGGCACAGATCCAGTAACTGTAGACAATGAAATTAGTGCAGAACCTGGTAAAGTAAACAATCAAGGTGAAGGCTATACAACTCCTAGAGACGGAAATTCAAATAGTGTAAGAGATTTTTTAGAATTCTCTGAGGCGCCTTCTTTTTCACTAGAACCACTCGATGTTTTAGTTTGTAATGGAGATAATACTTCGTTCACTGTTTCAAGTACTCAAACAAATTTAAATTACCAGTGGCAAAAATTAAATACTACAAGTGGTAATTGGGAGAATTTAGCAAATGATGCTCTCTACTCTGGTGTCACATCAAATATTCTAAATCTAACCTCTCCTCCTTTTGCGATGGATAATTCTTTATTTAGGGCCGTAATAACAAAGGATGAATATGTATGTGCTACATTTTCCACATCAGTTACACTTGATTTGTCTGACCCTGGTATTACACCTAGCGGTATGCCATTGGTATTAGATGAAGGTGTTTCAAATGATACCTTCACAATCGTTTTATCAGATACTCCAAGTGACACAGTTCAAATTAATTTTACTGTTAGCCCAACAGGACACTACGTTGTAAGCCAAGATTTTGTCATTTTTAATAATTCTAACTGGAATACTCCGCAATTAATAAATCTTGATGCTATAGACGAACCTCTGGTCGATGGAACAGTTACTGCAACTTTAATTCTAGATTTTGACCCTTCTAGCGATGATTGTTTTATACCGCTTGGAACCTCTACTTATAGTGTGACAATTTTTAACAATGATATTCCTGGATGGGATGTTTCAGAGGTAATTAAAACAGTTGAAGAAGTTCCAGATTTGGTTGAAGTGGAAGAAGTTGGACCACCCTCAGATTCAGAGTCTACAACAACTTCAACTGGAAAAAGGGGTATAGTAGATTCCGCCTTTGTGACTGAAAATGATCTTGCTACAGCAGAATTCTCAATAGTTTTAACAGCGCAGCCTCTAAATGATGTTTTTGTAGATATAATAAATAATGATTCAACCGAGAAAACTTTAAGTGACACTAGTTTAACATTTACAAATTCCAATTGGAATGTTTCACAAACAATAATTATCAATAGTGTAGATGATTTTTTAATTGATGGCGATCAAAACACATCAATTACGGCCAGAATAAATGACGCTTCTGATCCTGCATTTTTATCATTGCCCCCAGAAGACAGACAAGTTTTAACAATTGATGATGATATTGGCGACTTCACCATAAGTGATGTTAGTGGGAATCTAAAAGAAGAAGCACTTGGTGACCTTGTTACTTTTACAGTTTCTTTAACTGCTATTCCTTCATCTGATGTAATTATTGATTTTTCTGGAAATGATTCTACAGAAGCAACAATTGTTAACCCTACTGTTACATTTAATTCTACTAATTGGAATATTCCACAAACTATAAATCTCCAAGTTGTAGATGACTTTATTTTCGATGAAAATCAAAACTCCACTATCTCTGGTTCAGTAAGCTCAAGTTCTGATGCTTCTTTCACTGGAGCCGCAGACAAATCTGTAGACGTGATTACTGAAGATAACGAGGTAGTAGATATTATAGTAAACGTTTTAGATAATTTGACTAGTGAATCTGGAGATACAGGTTCATTTGAAATTAATTTAACTACTGAGCCCTTAAGTGATGTATTTATAGAATTGACTTCGACTAATGAATTGGAGGGAGTTTTATCTACATCTGTTATTTCCTTCAATGCAACTAACTGGAATATTCCACAAGAAGTTACTGTCACTGGTGTGGATGACGATCCTCCCGTGAGTGATGGTGCTGCTGATTATATTATTGTTACAGGTAATGTATCATCGACTGATGACAATTATGGTCTGCTAGATGGCTCAACAGTAGATGATGTCAACATGTCAAATCAGGATAACGATTCTCCTGGAATAATTTTAACTGTTTTAAATGATGATTTCTCAACTAGTGAATCTGGAGATTATGTAGTTGTTCAATTTAGTCTTTTGTCAAAGCCTGATGGCGGAGAAAGTGTAACAATACCTCTGAGTCTTGATGGCCCAGCAAATGAGATGGACTTATCTGCAGATAGTATTACTATACTTGCTGATAATTGGGATAATCCTAGTTCAAATGTGGTGACAATTACTGGAATAGACGAACTTTTTGCAGATGGAAACCAAGAGTTAATTCTGATTACAGGAGATCCTGCATCTGTTAGTCCTTTTTACAATGCTATAGGAGCAGACGATGTTTCAAATCCAACTCTAACAAATGAGGATGATGACGTTGCTCAAATTGTTTTTAACTTATCTGATAATGTCTCTGAGAATGAAACAACTTCAATACTCAGTTTAAGTTTAACTTCAGCAATAAATACAGATGTGTTTTTAAACTTAACTGTTGCTGATAATACAGAACTGATAATCAATTTTACTGAATTAGTCTTTACAAAAGATAATTGGAATATTAATCAAGAGATAATTGTAACAGGTAAAGACGATCCAATAATTGATGGAGATATTGGCTCGGAAATTATCATATCTATAGACGATGTTCTCTCTGATATTACATATAGAACTGTTTTACCAACATCAGTTGTTGTTATTAATGAAGATAATGATGATTTGGATGGTGATGGTGTAAGAAACGATCTTGATAACTGCTATCTTACTAGCAATTATGACCAATCTGATTTAGATAAAGATGGTATAGGAGATGTGTGCGATAATGATATAGACGGAGATGGTGTTATAAATTCAAAAGAGAATGAGGATTCCACAGACCCTGAAAATAATTGTAGTTTCAAATCCGAAAGCATTACAGAGCCAGTTACAAGTTCTCCAGATTGTGACTCAGATGGTGTTGAAAATAGTGCAGATCAAGATGACGACAATGATGGTATAAAAGATGAAATAGAAACTAACGAAGATACCGATGGAGACGGTATACCAAACAGTATTGACCCAGATAGCGATAATGATGGATGTTTTGATGTCGTTGAAGCTGGTTTTATTGATCAGAATAATGATGGGATTATTGGTGATTCTATATTACTTGTAGATAGTAATGGACTCGTGTTGAACCAAGATTCATATAACGAAATACCTCAGGATTTAAATAATAATGGTATTTATGACTTTTTAGAGGTCTTAGATTTACCTGAAATTTTATCACCAGATCAAAGTTTTATTGAAATAGAGCCGGGCAAGTCTGCAATGCTAAGTTATCCTTATTCTGCTTCCTCCTACTATTTTAGGTGGCAGATAAAAAGAGATTTTGAAGATTGGACTGATTTAAGTGAGGATATAGATTTCAGAGGAGTTTATACTCCAAAATTAGAACTTACTAATCCAAACAAAAATTATGTTGGATATAAATTTAGACTGAAAGTTGAGCAATTGTTGAGCTCATGTCCAGTGCCAGTATTAACAGAATTAATAGAACTTGTTTTTCAGGAACTTTTTATTCCAAATTCATTTAGTCCAAATGGTGACGGAATAAATGATCTATTTGTTATTTCAGGTATAGATGCCTTTCCGGACCACCGATTAATAGTTTATAATAGATGGGAACAAAAAGTATATGAAACAAAAAACTATCAAAATGATTGGGACGGTGCACCTAACATGAGCTATGGGGATAATTCGAAATTACTTCCAGAAGGTGTTTACTTTTATTTCTTTGAAGAAAGTGAAGGAGGAAAATTACATAAAGGGTTTATTTACATTAAAAGATGATAAAGAGAAAAAATATATTAAAATTTTTTAGCTCAATTTTTTTGACGCTTCCTTTGGTTATTTTTAGTCAGCAAGAATCAAGTTTTAACATGTATATGTTTAATCACCAAAGTTTTAATGCAGGTTACGCTGGTTCAAAAAACTACTCATCATTTACATTTTTATCCAGATCCCAATGGGTTGGTTTTGAGGGAGCCCCTGTAACCCACAGTTTCGCTTATAATGGTTCTAGAAATAATAAAAACCTTGGCTTTTCCTTAACTGGTCTTGTCGATCGGATTGGACCATTAGAAAGCTCACAGTTTGCAGCAGATTTAGCTTATCAACTAAAATTGAACGATAGAAAACATTATTTAGGTCTCGGTTTAAAGTTATCAGCCTCACTTTTTGATTTTAACAGTGATATTCTCTCCCCACAACAACAGCAAGATTATACTCTATATACAAATGATATCTCTGAATCATTAGAACCAAATATTGGTTTTGGGTTTTACTATCACGCACCAAGGTTTTATTTTGGATATTCAATACCTAGAATGATTCAAGACGAAAAATATTTTTTAATCCGACACAATTACTTTATTACCGGTGGTTTAATATCATTATCTAATTCCATTGAATTAAAGCCAAGTCTTTTGCTAAAATTTACAAGTAGAAGCCCTATTTCTTATGATTTCAGCACTTTACTTTACTTTAACAAATCTATTTGGTTTGGTCCTCAGTTAAAAAACCTTGTGAGTATATCAAATGATGTCATTCAATCAGGAGCTGGAATTGGTCTAATCGCAGGAATTCACATTAGTAATAGTTTTAGTGTTGGTTATGTGTTTTCAAATTCAATAGGGATAAGGAATTTTACAGATACTTATTCTCACGAGTTTCTACTCCGTTATGAATTTAATCCAAGAGCATTTGGTGTGCTTAGATCCCCTAGAATTTTCTAATTATGAAAAAAGCAGCTTTTATAATCTCAATATTAATAAGTTTTTATAGTCAGGGTCAAGAAAAATCAGATAAAATTGACAATGATTTAAATTATAATATCCAATGGGCAGAATATTTTTTTGAAAATAAAGATTTCGAAAAAGTTGTTGAGAGGTTATCTAATATAGAGGACTCACTTTTTCCAAATATTATAAGAATTTACTCTAAGTCATTACAAAATATAAAAAGGATTGAAGAAGCAGCAAAGGTTTTAGACCCTTTGATTCAGTCAGATTATGCTAATGTTGCTGATTATTATGACTATGTTTCTTTAATTCCAGAAAATAAACAGTTGGTTAAAGAATACATTGAAAAGGCTGGAAGAATACCCCTTACTAATAACACTGACCTAAAAACTAATATAAATTCAAAAAATTATGAAGTTTTAAATTTAAACCTAAATACTCAAAAATCTGAATTTGGTGCATTTATGATTGATCAAGATCAGGGATCAATCTTCTATTTAGGCAATCAAAAATACATACGGAAAAAACTTAAATCAATAAATCAGATTTACAACTTGTATAAAACCGAGATTGACACCTCAACATTCGAAACTAAGTCAGCGAACGAACTTAATATAAGATTTAATTCTATCTATCAAGATGGTCCTATTTCATTGAACCCCGTAACTAAAATGTTATATCTGACAAGAACTACTAATAAGGTTAGAAAAACTAAAAATATTCAACTAGCAATTTTTCAAATTCCTCTTGATAAATTTGGAAAAGAAATGCCAAAACTTCTTGAATTAAATTTTGATGGCTACTCTTCAATTCATCCTACAATTTCGGCTGATGGTAAGGTTTTGTATTTCTCAAGTGATCGTCCCGGAGGATATGGTGGCATGGATCTATACTACGTTGACATAGAAGATGATAAGATTGCAGGTGAAATAACGAATATGGGACCAGATATCAACACTGAAAATGATGAAGTTTTTCCCTTCATTTTTTCAGATAAATATCTTTTTTATTCCTCCAATAAAGGTTCCAATGAAAAATTTAATATTTATTTAGCAACAAATAAAATTTTTAATCGCTGGCAGAAGAGTATTTTGAGTGAGCCTTTTAATTCAGAATATGACGATACGTCTTTTTCAATCGATTTAAAGACCAAAACTGGATTTATAAGTTCTAATAGAAAAGGAGGTAAAGGTGATGACGACATATACGCCTTCAGGTTTACACCCAAAATTGAAGGGGAGGAAGATTCATACAATTTTTTTGGAACCGATACTCTTGCAGTAGGATCTAATACCATTTTGAAAAATGATAGGGAAAAAATGAAAAAAAATGATCCTTTAACTCAACTTATTCCGTTAAATGTCAGAATAGTTGGTGGTGCTACTAATGGAAAATTAAATTTAAATCCAAATGGTACTTTTTGGTATAAAGCAAATTCTAACGAATTTAAAAAAGATTCATTTTCTTATAGGATTATCAGTGATTTTGGCAAGTCTGATAAAATAAAAGTTACTCTAGAAAATAAGAATTTTCAAAAGTCAATAAACTACGATAATCTATTAAAACCTATATATTTCGATTTTGATAAATCCGAATTGAAAGAAAAATTTATGCCTAAACTAGATTCAATAGCTGAAATTTTAAATAATAATCCAAATTTAAAAATTGAAATTTCTTCATTCACTGACTGTCAAGGTAAAAGAAGATATAATCAAAAGTTGAGTGAGCGAAGAACAAAAACTGTAAGTGATTACATAAAAACAGGATTAAATGTTAAAACAGTAATTGAAGAAAAAGCATACGGTGAAAGTAAAGTTGAAGGAAGTTCTATAAATAAATTTACTTTAGCGGTAGGCCTTTTCAGTAATAAAATTAATGCTGAAAATTTTGCAATAAATAAATCATTAGATCCTCAATTAGTTGAAATAATAAAAGTTAATATTTACTACCAAGTTAACCTTGGAATTTTCGACACTTATGATGAGGCAACTGAAAAATTAAATAAAATAAAAAAATCAATTTCAATGGCCAAAATTAAAGAGATTAAATGTTCAAAAAGACCAGAGCATTTTCATAGTCTAAATAGAAAAACTACTTTTAAAATAATTGATAAAAATAGTGAATAAAAAATCGTTCCTTTTTTATTCATTCTAACTTTATTGTAATTCTGATAGAACTAAAATATTTAACCTTTTTGAATGAAAAATAAACCAAGAAATATTATCCCAATCTTCAATAAAATTATATTTCTGTTTTTGTTTTTGATTATTCCAACTCCTTACAGAATTTGTTATGCGAATTCTGACCCATATCCAAAAAATCAGAAAATAGATGTTTTGAATTACATCTTTAACATCTCCTTATCTGATGAAAAAGATGAAATTTTATGCGAGGAAATTATTGATCTTCGGTTTAAAGAAAATGGTATAATGAAAATAAGATTGGACTTAGTTAACGCTTCAAATGAAAGTGGTGGGAAAGGAATGAAGGTTATTAATTTATATTCTAATAATAAAGAACTAAAATTTAAACATGAGAATGATAATTTATTTATTTTTCTAAATACTGTTTCAAAAAAAAACGATAGAGTTCAATTTAAAATAACTTATAGAGGGATACCAAAAGAGGGGCTCTATATAGGAAATAACAAGTACGGTGATAGAACTTTTTTTAGTGATAATTGGCCAAACAGAGCAAGACATTGGCTGGCATTAATTGATCATCCATCTGATAAAGCTAAATGTGAATTCCTTATAACCGCTCCAGACCATTATCAAGTGATTTCTAATGGTTTAAAAATTGAAGAGACTCATTTAGAAGGTGATAAATTACTAACTCATTGGAAACAATCAGTTCCTATTGCCCCATGGCTCTATGTCTTAGGTGTTGCAGAATTTGCTATTCAATATTTTGATGAATTTAAAGGTAAATCACTTCAAACCTGGGTTTTCAAACAAGATAGAGATGCAGGTTTTTATGATTATTCATATCCAACTAAAAATGCCCTTGAGTTTTATGAGAACAATATAGGTCCTTTTTCATATGAAAAACTAGCAAATATTCAGTCCAACAGTGTAAGCGGAGGTATGGAAGCAGCATCAGCTATTTTGTATAGTGATAAATCGGTTGTAGGAGATAGAAATGAAAGATGGAGAAATGTAATTATTCATGAAATAGCACATCAGTGGTTTGGTAATTCTGTTACAGAATTTAGTTGGGACGATATCTGGCTTAGTGAAGGTTTTGCTACTTATTTTACATTATTATTTATAGAACATGAATATGGTCGAGATGAATTTATTAAAGGGTTAAAATCTAGTAAAAAAACAGTCGACAATTTTCATAAAAAATACCCTAATTATACTGTTATACACAATGATTTAAAGGACATGAAAGATGTTACTAGTGTTCAAACATACCAAAAAGGGAGTTGGATATTACATATGTTAAGAGGACTCCTAGGGACAAAAATATTTTGGAAAGGCATCAGAGCATATTACTTAAAATATAAGGATTTAAATGCATCAACAAAAGATTTCAAAACTGTTATGGAGGAGGTCTCAGGAAAAGATTTGACTAAATTTTTTGATCAGTGGCTCTATAAACCTGGCAATTTAGTTTTAGATGGGGTATGGAAATATGAAAAAAATCTACAAGAAATTACTCTAGAACTTAAACAAGTTCAAAACGGCAATGTTATAATTGAAATACCTATCGAAATAGGTCTTGATTATGGTGAAAATGAATATAAAATTGAAAAAATTAACCTAAAAGAGTTAAGTAAATTATACAAGATTAAAACTGATAAAGAGCCATTAGATATTATTCTTGATCCTAACATGTGGGTATTGAAAAACCATACACTTAAAAAAATAAAATCTAACTAGAAAACCATCTGTGTTTTCCAAACTGATTTTGTTTTACTGAAAGTCCTTCTTCTAAATAAAATTTAATCCCTCTAGTAACACAATTTAAATACTTTTTTAGTGTAGGGAGAATGTAAAATATTAACAAAAAATTATATGTAATTAAATGATATTTTTCAGAGATATAAGGGGTGACTCTTATTGATAGATGTGTTTTTTCATTCAAAGAGTTTAATCTCCAGACTACTCTGGACTTCTTCCCATCTTTTTTTCCAATCATTAATTTAAACCCCTTATTTTTTTCAAAATTGTAGAAATTACGCTCATATGTTAATCCATTTATATAAGTAAGTTGATCTATTTTACTTTTGTCATCCCAAACTAATTTTTTGTGCGATTTACAAAATGGATGAACTAATTCTAAATGCGAAGTTTTTGTTAATAGAGTCCACACTTTATCTACCTTCGAATTAATTAGAATTTCAGAGCTTGTAGAAAATTTACTTAATTGAGAAGTCATCTAGAAATTAAAATATTAATAAATATAAGATGTAAACAAAAAACCCTTCATATATGAAAGGTTTTTAAAAACTATTTTTGGTCAGGATATTTAAACCAAATCCCACCTATAAACATGAAGCCAATTGTTGCCCAAATAACAATTGAGGGTAAGTCTGGTGCTAAACTTACAGGACCCATGTCAGCAGTATACCCGTAACGTTCAATAGTAGCTATTGCACTTGAAGACAATTCTACACCAGAATTTTGCAACTCAGACAATTGTAAAGACATTCCTTTCTGAGCTAAAACGAGATAAGACGATACTTGTAAGCCAAAAAAGATTACACAAACACAAAACAAAGTCATTACACCTTTTGCATAAGTTGGTAAATTTAATTCTCTAGTTCTTCTAATTAAATAAAATGCTAAAGCAGTCATTATAATAACACATAAAAGATAAATAGCGTTATTTATGAAATTTAGGCTTGCATTTTGAAAAATTTCAAATTCATTCATAATATTTGGTTTTTTGATTAACAGTTAACAATATACAAATAAGAATAACAAAACTTTTTGCTAATCATATTAATAACTCTTAAATAGAACTAATTAAGTTTACGCTTCCAAATCTGTGTTCTACCTAAAAGAGAAAATCCTAAAAAGCCTCTTACTTTAAGTGTATTGTCATCTTCAAGTGTAATATAACAGTCGTAAATTTTTCCAGATTTTGGGTCTAAAATAGTACCACCTTCCCATGTATCTTCTTCTAGAATTAAGTCTTTTAAAATTAAAAGTCCTTCTATGGGTTTGTTTTTATTTTCACCTTTACACTTAAGGCAAAGTTTGCCTTTATCTTCTGGTAATAAGAGATTAATTATTTTTCCATAAACTGTATTTCCCTCTTTATAAATTAAAACTTCAGATTTTTTCTTTCCTGTTTCATCGTCTTCTGTAATCCACAAGCCCTGAACATCTTGGTTTTGGTAGAAAAATATAGTCAAGACGTAAACAAAAATGTTAATTGCATTCATCAAGTTTATCTTTTGATATTTTTATTAAATTTATGAAATCTCTAGTATTTAGGATCTAAAAAATAACAATGAAATACTTTTCAAAACCATTAATAATTATTTTGATTCTTATTTCAGTTGGTTTATTTATTTCTTTCCTAGATAAAAAGGTTATTTCTGGTTTCCTTTCTACAAATCAAATTTCAGATCATTATCTATTTATAGGTTCATTAGTCATTGCTATAAGCATAATAATATTTATTGTTTTAAAATTTGATAAAAAAATAAATTCTTAATCTGACATTATAGTTCAATCAAATTTATTTCTGATTAATGCATCATTTCAATTCAAGTGACTTTAAAAGTTTTTCCAAAGTTTATCGCCTTAATCTTATAAATAGTGTAACTGGATATAAATCAGCAAATCTTATTGGTTCTCAATCCTTAGATGGTAAAGAAAATTTAGCAATTTTCAGTTCAGTTATACATCTTGGAAGCAACCCTGCTTTAATAGGTTTTATCTTAAGACCAACCACAGTTCCAAGACACACTTATAGTAACATTAAGTCAACAGGCATATTCACATTAAATGCAGTAACAAAAAAAGTCATTTCTGACGCTCATCATACTTCTGCTAAATATCCAGATTTTATATCAGAATTTGATAAGACAAATTTTGAGGTAGAAAAAAAAGAAAACTGGCAGGCTCCTTTTGTTAAAGAATCTCCTTTGCAAATGGGTTGCAGCTTCAAAAACGAATACCACATTAAGGAAAACGATACTATATTAATTGTAGCTAGTATTGAACATATTTTTGTTTCTCAAACTTTACTTTTAGATGATGGTTGGGTTCAACTTGACAAAGCAGGTATAGTAACAATTAATGGTTTAGATGGCTATTCCGAAACTAAACTTCTTAGTAGATTCAAATATGCAAGACCTAAAAGATCAGAATGATTATATAGACCTTTTTTTTAATGAGCGATGGACAAATTATGCACTAGATAATAGTGACGAAATTCCTGATCTATTGTTAGAACTAGAAAAAGAAACGCATCAAAAAATTTTACAACCCAGAATGATGAGTAGCCCTCTGCAAGGTAGACTTCTAAGTTTTATTTCAAATATTTTAAGACCTAAAAAAATACTAGAAATAGGAACTTACACAGGATATTCTTCACTATGTTTAGCTGAGGGTCTTGATGAAAATGGAGAGCTTCATACAATTGATCACAATGAGGAACTGGTTTTGATTCAACAAAAATATTTTAATAAAAGTATATTTAAGAATAAAATTCACTCTCATCTTGGGAATGCTTTAGAAATAATACCAAAAATTGATGGCCCTTTAGATTTAGTTTTTATTGATGCTGATAAAATAAATTACGTCAACTATTTCGAACAAGTTTTTAACAAAACTCAACCTGGAAGTTTAATCATTTCAGATAATGTAATGTGGGATGGAAAAGTAATTAATAAACCTGACTTCAATGATGAGACTACAATGGCACTCCAAAAATACAATGACAAACTAAAAAAAGACTCTAGAATTAAAACTTTATTGCTTCCTTTTAGAGATGGATTATCATTGAGCTGGGTAATTTAAAGTTCTCTTTTAATAGAATCCCCTAGATCATCGAAGTCCTTTTTTACTTTATCTACTTCTTCTTTTAAATCTTGGGTAAGTTTTTTTGTTGGTCTTTCTACGTCAACGCTATTTTGTATTTCATTCTTTATGTCATTTGTAGCTCTTCTGACTTGAGTCATCCCTTTTGCTAAGGTTTTAGCAATTGAAGGAATTTTATCAGCACCAAAAACTAACAACACTATAAAAAAGACAAAAACAATTTCTGCCCCACTGATAAACAAAAAAATATGATTGATTTCAAACAAATATAACATCTAAAAAATTACTTAAAGCTCATAGATTACAATAGTTACTATCCCTTTATTCTCTCTTTAAATTTTTCAAAATCTGATGGTGTCTCACGCTTTGGCCAATTATTATTATCTAAATTTACATCCGCTGTTTCAAGGTCTGGATCAACGGTAACTCCAACCAACTCTTTATCTGATGCAACAACTTTTTTTACGCTTGAATCATTTTTTCTCCAAATCTGAACAGGATATGATATTCTTTCAGACGTTCCATCAGCATAATTATACTCAACAATTAAAGGCATAACTAAACCACCTGGTTTTTCAAATTCAATTTCATAAAAATATTTTGGTGACTTGGTGTTAGGATCAATGCCCTCTTCAGTTAAATAATCCCTAAGTATTTGTGAACTCATTATTGCACTCTCATCAGCTAAATCTGAATCAAACATATAACTTTCTTGATCTATTTTAAAAACCATATCTGGGAGATTATTTAAATCATAACCAAATTCCTTAAGCCTTTTAGAAGCTTTTTCATCTGGAGTGTCTGAGAAATAAAATCTTTTGACATTTTTAACACCTATATCAACTACATCTGTTGAATAAAACCAGCCTCTCCAAAACCAATCTAAATCAGTTGCTGATGCATCTTCCATAGTTCTAAAAAAATCTTCTGGTGTAGGATGCTTAAACATCCATCTCCGCGCATAGGTTTTAAATGCATGATCAAAAACTTCGTTGCCCATAACAGTTTCTCTCAAAATATTTAGAGCAGTGGCTGGTTTAGCATATGCATTTGGGCCTAATTGATAAACATTTTCAGGGTTAGACATAATTGGGGCAATAAAATTTTGATTTCCAGCCATGTAAGGAACAATCTTTTTTGGATCACCCCTTCTAGAAGGATATTTTTCTAAATTACCAATAGCATCTGGATATGAAATACCAAAATCTTGTTCAGTTAAGTACTGAACAAAAGTATCAAGCCCTTCATCCATCCAGCCCCATTGACGTTCGTCAGAATTAACGATCATCGGAAAATAGTTATGTCCTACTTCATGTATAATTACACTTATCATTCCAAATTTAGTTCTATCTGAGTATGTACCATCTTCGTCCGGTCTCCCAAAATTAAAGCATATCATAGGGTATTCCATTCCTATATTCCTTGCATGTACTGAAACTGCTTTTGGATATGGATAATCAAAAGTAAACTTTGAATATGTTTTTAACGTTTGTATAACGGCTTTGGTTGAATATTCTTCCCATAGTGGATTCCCCTCTTTTGGATATAATGAAACTGCCATCACTTTTTGATTACCAATTTTTAAAGCTTGTCTTTCCCAAATAAATTTTCTAGATGTAGCAAATCCAAAATCTCTTACATTTTTTGCATTAAATCGCCAAGTGCTTTTCTTTTTTGAGAAAGCCGACTCTTTTAGTTTTGCTTCATCTTGATTGACAATTATAATGGGTTTTTCAAAACTTGATTTGGAAGCGACAAACCTTTTGTATTCATCCTTGTTAAGGACTTCTTTAGGATTTTGCAATGTACCCGTTGCCTCCATAATATGATCTGATGGAACTGTAATATTAACCTGATAATCTCCGAACTCCAATGCAAATTCTCCGTTACCCCAAAATTGATAATTTTGCCAACCTTCAATGTCATTATATACACAAAGTCTTGGAAAAAACTGAGCTATAGTGTACACTTTGTTAGCATCATTCTCAAAATTTTCATAACCTGAACGACCACCATATTCCAATCGATTATTAATATTATACCACCATTTAATCTTAAATTTAAATACTCCATTCGGGGAAAGTGGTTCTGGTAAATCGACTCTCATCATGGTCTGGTTGATAGTATATTTTAAAGGATTACCTTGAGTATCCAGAACCCATTCGATATTAAAACCTCCATCAAAAGATCCATTTATATAGTTTTTCAAAAAAGAAGAGGGCCTTTGAGTAACAGAGTTTCCCGAGCTATTTTTATCTAATGATGGCGCATTCTTTTTCCTAATATTTTGGTCAATCTGAAGCCACAAATAATTTAAATTGTCAGGAGAATTATTAGTATATGTAATTATCTCTTCCCCATACAATTTGGAATTTTTATCATCTAATTCAATATCCATAACATAGTCTACCTTTTGTTGAAAGTACTCTACCCCTGGTGCACCAGAAGCATTATGATATTTGTTCGGTTCAGCAAACTCATTATAAAGTTGTCTGAACTTATTTTGATTGATATGTCCCTGTTGAACTTGTGCAAATAGGCTTTTAAGTAAGATCATATTGAGAACGATAAGGTAAATCAGATGAATGCTAAGTTTTTTCATACCATTTTTTAAGTTTGGTAAATATACGAAGTAATTTCACAGTTAAAATAATGAAAAAGTAGCGCTATCATTTTCTCTATGAAGCAAAAAACTTTTTCTAATAGATTTATTTTTGTAATGAATTATATTTTGTTGATCTTCAAACAAATCAAAAAAAGTTCTGTTTTCAATTGATAAGTTTAGTGAAGATGAGGGTGCATTTGCTTCAAAATAACACTGTAAAATATCATTTTTATACTCTCTCCCTACATAAATTAAATCAGTGGTTTTCCCATCAATTAAAATAAGTATACTTTTTTTTAAGCTTTTTTTTAAAAGCTTATCAATTTCTTGCTTGTTTGAATCAGGATCTAATCTAATATCCCTTTGATATCTATTTAGGGACTTTTCAACGTCATCTATAAATAGTTGACATGTGATTTGAATTAAGCTTTTCTCTTCTTTAAATTCAATTGTTGTTGTACTAACATAAAATTTGTGTTCTATTTTTTTTGGAATGAAAATACTATATACAAAAAGTAAAAAAATTGATAACAAATTCATAAATATTATTCCTTCAAGTCGTTTTTAAATTCCTTACTCTCATTTATTAGGAAATCAATTAATTGAAATTCTTTATCTTTTTTTAGAAGTTCACGAGTCTTCATTCTATTATCTATAAATTCTAAAAAAGTAATTATATCACTTTTATCTAATCCCAAATCAACTTCAAAAAAACTATCTTCGAAAACAAGTGGTAAAACTTCACTTGGTTTCATTTGCATTTGCTCGTCAGAGGATTTATTTCCAAATGCTCTTGCTAAAAGCTTAGCAATATTTACAAAATCTATACCATCGGAAAGTTGTCGATCGTTAAATGCCCTATTAACAAGTTGTGATGATTTGTCTTTTTCGTAATCAAACCCCTTGAACTCCTCCTCTTTTAAATCTAAAAACTTTTCAACATCATCAGTTGTCACCACTACTTCCTTCAATTCATTAATATTTTCATTTACTGAGACTACAAGTCTGTTTTTAGACAAAATCTCTTCAGTTATTTTTACAGAACGTATTCTATATTGAACAGATGAAAAAATGATTTCATCACCTAACAGAACATCAATTTCAAAAGCACCATCGCTGTCTGTGATGGTGTTAGTTTGAGCAGTATTATTTACCACATTCGCAGCTACAACTTTTGTGTTTTTGTAAAGTAGTTGTCCTTTAATAGGTCTTCGCTCTTGACAAACAGCAGAAAAAGATGAATGAATAAAAAAAACTAAAATAAAAAGTTGTTTCATTATAAATTACTTAATATCGTATTGAAGTTATATACACAAAAACTAAATTAATATTTTCGCTTTATTTGTTCAGATGTTAATTTTAGTAATTCTTACATTAAAGATAATTTATATTTGATAACTACTGCTTGAGTAATAATTATATGTAATGAAAGTTGAAATTATGAGTATAGAAGTTTCAAAGTGTTATCCTCTAAGACATAAAATGCTTCGGAAAGGTAAACCATTGGAAACTTGTCATTTTGATGGGGATAATTCGAAAGGGACATTTCATCTAGGAGCACTTGTTGATAAAGAAATAATTGGTATAATTAGTGTTTATGAGAAGGATTTAACTCAATTTAAAAACTCAAAAGGTGCTCAATTTAGAGGTATTGCTGTGGCTTCTAAACATCAACGTAAAGGAGTTGCATCAAAACTTATTAATTACGCACAAAAAGAAACAAAAAAAAGAACGAATCCAAAATACATATGGCTTAATGGTCGTATTACTGCTAATAATCTTTACTTAGATAGAGGTTTCAAACCTATCGGTGATCTATTTGAGATAAATACCATTGGCATTCATCAACGCTTTATAAAAATATTATCTGATGATAATTAGATTTACTTATTTATTAATATCATTAACCTTACTAATTTTTTTGAATCAGACAAGGTTTAAAAAAAAGGACTTATTAGGCCAAGGCAAAATAAATTTTTATGATGAATCCATAAGACTTCTTCCTGAGGCTGGAAAAGCATTCGTAGCAATGAGAGAGGCTGCACTTGAGGAAGGTATTGAGATTGAGATTGTTTCAGCATATCGTTCATATGAAAGGCAAAAATTTATTTGGAATAGAAAGTTTTACTCAAATGCTGAAAAAGGGATTAGTCCTAAGGAGAACATAAATAAAATAATCGAATACTCAACACTTCCAGGTACTTCAAGACATCATTGGGGGACTGATATTGATATAATTGATGGAAAAAAACGTAAGGAAGGCGATCTGCTTCTTGAGGAAAAATTTCATAAAAATGGACCTTATGTAAGACTTAGAGAATGGATGGATAAAAATGCAAACCGATTTGGGTTTTACCTTCCCTACACGGACAGTCCTAAAAGAGAAGGATTTAATTATGAGCCATGGCATTATAGTTATGCTCCGCTGTCAATACCAATGCTTGAAGAGTATTTGAAATTGGATTTAATTAATCTGCTTGCTCCAAATGATCTGAATGGTAAAAGTAGTATAGACAAAAAATTTCTTGAATCTTATGTTGATGAAAATGTATTAGGTATAAATCCAAGACTAAAAGATTTTTAAAACTCAGCTGAGTTGTTTAGTAATTATAAAAATGACTTTAGATTGATAACTTTTTTTTTGAGTCAACGAATAAAAACAGGATTGAATTTATTTATCGTCTCTTCATTGCTGAGTCTATAACCAGAAATTTCAAATGAATAAATATCATCTAAAGATTTTGCATTTTTTTCGATAAGATATCGCGCCATCATACCTCTTGCTTTTTTAGCATAAAATGAAATTAACTTAAGTTTTCCATTCTTAAAGTCTTTAAATTCTGGACTTACAATTGGAGACTTGATAACCTTAGTGTCAACGACGCTGAAGTATTCTTTGCTGGCGAGATTTACCAATAATTCATTTCTTTCTAGTTCATTTACCAAATTATCGGTAACCTTTTTTTTCCAAAATTGATATAGGTCTGTTGAGTTACCAACCGAAAGCTTAGTCCCCATTTCAAGTCGATATGGCTGAATAAGGTCAAGAGGTTTCAAAATGCCATAAAGTCCAGACAAAATGCGAAGTTTTTTTTGCATAATATCTATTTTATTATCTTCTAGTGTGAGTGCATCTATACCCTCATAAACGTCTCCATTAAAAGTATAAATTGCTGCTCTATGATTATTTTTATCAGTAGAGTTAAGAAAAGCTTGATTCCGATTCCAATTTAGATTAGCCAATTTTTCAGAAATATTCATTAACTTTTGTAACGATTCTGGTGACTTTTTTTTTAGTAAATTGTTAATTTTCTCTGCATCATTGGCAAATACAGGTATTGTGTTTTCTTGAGTAGGTAATTGCTTTTGAAAGTCAAGAGATTTTGCAGGAGATACTACTATTTTCATTGAGCGTCTAATTTTAGAATAAATTTACAAGGTTTTAGTTGTCTAAACAAGAAGTGTATAATTTATGCTATTTTAAATTTTATTTACCCTAGCTAGCAATATAACTTCTCCATTTTTTAAGAACACCCATGAAATCTTTAGGTAGCTGCGAATCAAAGATTAAATCCTCACCCGAAACTGGATGTTTGAAGCCAAGAGTTTTGGCATGTAATGCTTGACGTGGTAAAATTTTAAAACAATTTTCTATGAAATGTCGATATTTTGAAAAGCTTGTTCCTTTCAAAATTGAGTCTCCTCCATAACGAGAATCATTAAAAAGGGTGTGGCCAAAATGTTTCATGTGAGCCCTAATCTGGTGGGTACGGCCAGTTTCCAGTTGACATTCTACAAGTGTAACATATCTGAAACGTTCTAATACTTTGAAATGAGTAATCGCTTCTTTTCCTTTTGAATTATCTTCGTAAACACTCATTTGTAAACGGTTTTTTGGGTGTCTACCGATTGCTCCTTCAAAAGTGCCTTTATCTTCTTTGATATCTCCCCAAATAAGTGCATTGTAAATTCTTTCGGTAGTTTTATCAAAGAATTGCTTTGCGAGATTAGTCATTGCAAATTCAGTTTTTGCTATTACTAAAAGTCCGCTAGTATCCTTATCAATTCTATGTACTATACCAGGACGTCCATTTTGATTTTTTGGCAATTGATTAAAATGGTAAAGTAATCCGTTTAATAAAGTACCTGAATAATTTCCATGTCCCGGATGAACAACAATTCCAGGAGGTTTATTCAGAACTATTAAAGCTTCATCTTCATAAATAATTTCGAGACTTATAGGTTCTGGTTTTAGTAAATTTTGATAGGGGGGGTGGTCAAAAAGAACTTTTATTTTGTCTCCTTTTTTTACTTTGTAATTAGATTTAACAGGTTTTTCTCCAACAAATATATATCCCGCTTTAGCAGCTTGTTGAATTTTATTACGAGTAGCGTTTTCGATTCTTGTCATCAAGAATTTATCGATTCTCAATGGAGATTGCCCCTTGTCAACAACAAATGAAAAGTGCTCAAATATTGCATTTGAAATATTTTCAATTTCATTTATAACCGTTTTATCGTTTTCCATTTCCTAATACCAAATCAATTTTGGTAGTTTTTGGTAAAAGTACTCCAGGCTCAATGATCTTACCATCATGCATAACTTCTAATACCATATCTTTTCCTATATTATCTCTGTAGGTGTATTCACCAACCTCAAAACCAACTGATTTTAATAATGAAACAGCATTTCTTTTTGTTATTTGTATTATGTTAGGAAGTGTAATTTTCCTATAACCTGATGGATTCACAGTTAAGTATATTTTGCGATTTTTTTTAACCTCTCTTCCAGCAAAAGGTATGTGAGATATTACTGTCAACGGCTTCATTGAAGGTATGTAACTTGAAGAATCAATTATTTCAAAGCGTAATCCCTCTTTTTCCAGAAGAACAGACAATTTTTTTAAAGAAATACCTCGTAATTCAGGTACCCTTTGATAATCATTGTGTTTGGTAATAATATTGAGACCAAGGTAAATAACCAAAAAAAGAAATACTGAACATAATGCTGCAAAAAACAATTGTTTAAAAAAAGATTTACTAATTAAAAATCTTAATAAATTCATAGAGTGATTTGAAATACTAAGATAATAAAACCGATGCTTTTGGGTTGATTTGAAATCACATACATTTGCATTATAATCTATTTAAATGATTAGGAGAAAGGTAGGAGTAGTTTGTGGGGGTTATTCATCCGAACATAAAATATCACTTCAAAGTGCAGAGACGGTTTTTTCAAATCTAGATAGAAATAAATGGGAAGCTTTTTTAATTATTATTGAAAAAAGTAAATGGACAGGAAAAGACGATAAAGGAAATATTTACCAGGTCTCAAAGGGTGATCTTAAGCTTACATCTAATGGAAAGACTATAAAAATTGATTTAATATTCAATCTAATACATGGGTCGTTAGGTGAAAACGGTCAGTTAGCTGCACTTTGTGAAATTCTCGATATTCCATTATCTAGTTGTGATAGCTATAGTGCTGCTTTAACATTCAATAAGAGAGATTGTCTTTCGGTTCTTAGAGAATGGAAAATTCCAACAGCAAAATATTTTACAATCGATAAAGATGACGATATTGATATAGACTTAATAATAAAAAAATTAGGCCTACCCTGTTTTGTAAAAGCAAACAGATCTGGAAGTAGTTTTGGTATTTTTAAAGTATACGATAAGATAAATTTACTCCCTTCAATTAAAGAAGCATTTAAATATGACACTCAACTCATTATAGAAAGTAACTTGAATGGTCTCGAGGTATCGGTTGGCACCGCAAGATATGAGAACGAAATTCAAGTATTTCCAATTACTGAAATAAGACCTTACAACGATTTTTTTGATTATGCTGCAAAATATGAAGGTCAATCTGAGGAAATAACACCTGCTCAAATCGAAAAAAGTTTAGAAAAAAAGTTAGTTGATTTATCAAAAAAAATTTATTTAAAGTTAGGACTTAAAGGGTTTGTGCGAACAGAATTTATAATTGTTGATAAAATCCCACATATACTTGAGGTTAATTCAGTACCTGGAATGACTGAAAAAAGTATAATTCCTCAACAAATTAAAGCGATGAAAATGGATTTATCTGATTTCTTATCTAAAATTTTGATCCAAACACTAGAATAAAAATAATAAATGAAACGATTTGTATTTCCTGGATCCTTTGATCCTATGACATTGGGACATAAAGATATAATAGAAAGAGCCTTACCTATGTGCGATGAATTAATAATTGGCGTAGGCCAGAATTCAGAAAAAAATTATTTGTTCAGTCTAGATGAAAGGATGAATTTTATTTCAAAAACACATAATAAAGAACCCAAAATTAAAGTTTTGTCATTTCAAGGTTTAACAATAAATTTTTGTAAAGATATAAATGCGACTGCTATTGTAAGAGGACTTAGAAATCCTGCTGACTTTGAGTTTGAGAAAAGTGTAGCACAAACGAATCGCAGACTCTCTGGTATCGAGACTCTTTTTCTTTTAACTGCAGCTGATTATTCATACATAAGTAGTAGTATTGTGAGGGAAATAATTTCTCATAAAGGAGACTATTCATCACTTGTCCCTGAGGCTGTAAAAAATAGTAAATTAACTTAATCAAGATTATTGATTAAACGTTTAATATTCTCATACGCATTTTTCATTAGTTCAGGAACTTCTTCTGGGAGCTTCCAAATAGCTAGATCTATATTTTCTTCAATTTGTGGGACTAAATTACCGGCAAAAGATGTTTCCATAAGAAACCAGTATGTCTTTTTTAACTTATACTTTTTATTTGCTTTGTACACATGATATGTTATAGATAAAGGTTTTTTAATTCTCAGATTTTTAACTCCAGTTTCTTCAATAACTTCTCGAATAGCAGCCTCACTAATAATTTCATTTTTTTGGACTTTCCCTTTGGGTAAATCCCATTTCTTATTTCTAAAAATAAATAAATAAGACCCATTTGAATTTTTAACTAGTCCTCCTGCAGCCTCAACAATCTTGAAAATTTTAAAAAAATGTTTCTCTATTTTATCTTTATTGTGATGATATAAATAGACTCTCTCAACAGTACTGTCTCTTAGAGCTTTTGTAATTGACCGTGAATCAGTGTATTTAATAAAAAAAAGTGGGCTGACAGGTGAACTTTTACTTAAATCTGAAGTAAAATGAATAGGTTTCTGATTATAAAAAACTTTATACATTTGTGTATGATTTTTGATAAAAACTTAGCTCTACAAACAGCTAAACATCTTCTACAAATTAATGCAATAAAATTGAATCTTGAAAATCCTTTCACATGGGCTAGTGGTTGGAAATCACCTATATATTGTGATAATCGAATTATACTTTCATACCCCAAGATTAGATCTCTTTTCAGTGACATAATATCAAAGAAAATTGCCCAAGAGCATAATGATCAAATAATTATTGCTGGGGTAGCTACAGGTGCAATTGGAATCGCAATGCTTGTGGCAGATAAACTAAACTTACCCTTTATATATATTCGCCCAGAGGCAAAAAAACACGGTCAAAAAAATCAAATAGAAGGTCATTTAAACTCAAAGCTACCTGTATTGGTAATTGAAGATTTAATTAGTACAGGTAAGAGTAGTCTTAATGCAGTGAATTCAATCAAAAATGTTGGAGCAAATGTTGTTGGAATGATTGCTCTTTTTACTTACGGATTCGAAATGGCAGAAAGAGCATTTACAAATGCAAATGTAAATGTACAAACCTTGTGTGATTATGAACATTTATTGAGTGTAGCTGAAAGTGAAGGAGAAATTTCAGCATTTCAAAAAGAAAAATTAAAAATTTGGAGAAAAGATCCCTCGGCGTGGAATAATTAATTTAAGTAGTCACCATATTGAATTGATATTTGTGAATTATTGAATTTACTAATTATTTGTCTTTGGTCCTCCAAAATAATCATCCCCGATTCATCAACTCCCATTAACTTTCCTTTATGCAACTCCCCATCTTTGTGAAATAAGAGAGTTTTATTTCTTCTCCAAAGTTTTTTTTGATATTTTTCTGAAATTGTTGGGTCTTGCAGATCATTTTCGAATAGAAATTCTTCGAAAAAAGGGATTAAAATACCTAAAATGATTTGAGAAGTCCATTTTTTCCCAGTAACCATTTTTAAAGACGTTGCTTTAGGTAATTTTTCAAATTTTTCTTGATTTAAATTTAATCCAACACCAATTATGGAAGCATTTATTTTACTTTTTTTAAAAAAGTTTTCAATCAAAATTCCTCCAATTTTTTTGTTCTCTGACAAAATGTCGTTAGGCCATTTTATTGATAATTCTGGTATACTTATTTTTTCTAAAGCATTTATTATTGCCAAACAAACAAGTGCATTTAATTTAAAAGGATTAAATAAAAGACCATCGAATTGCTTATAAATACTAAATGTAAGACCTTTATAAGGTTCTGAGATCCATTTTTTATTATGCTGTCCTCTGCCTGAAGTTTGGCTTTCAGTCCATATTAAATCACCGTCAAAAATTTTACCTGATTTATATCTTTTTTTTAAATAATCATTAGTCGATGGTATGGCATTAAGTTTGATAATTTTAAAATAACTCATTAAGATAGTTCAAAGACTTAAAATGTAATAAATTTGTAGAAAAGAGCATAGCTTGATGTACAATAAAAATGAAGATACAACATCCCTTTTAAATGAAATTATTAAGGGTATTGAAGATATGAAAGGTGAGGATATTAATAAAATTGATCTTAGGAAAATAGAAAATAGTCCTTGTGAGTATTTTGTCTTGTGCAGTGGTAATTCAAATACTCAAGTTTCTTCAATTGTTAATTCAGTAAATAAATCCGTGAGTAAAATTCTAAAAGAAAAACCTTTACACATAGAAGGTCTCAAGATTGCTGAATGGGTGCTGATTGATTATGTTAACATTGTTGTTCATGTATTCCAAAAAAAAACAAGAAAATTTTATAACATCGAGGAACTCTGGGGAGATGCAATAAATACTCCTATTGCCTCGAATTATTAAAAACTATGAAAGAAAAGAAAACAACCCCCCCTAAATTCAATATCTACTGGATATATGGTGCAGTTATTTTTGTTTTGCTAGGACTCAGCCTTTTTGGAGGCAATGATTGGCAAACAATGAATAAAACAAATATTTCTAATTTTGAAAAATATCTCAATTCTGGAGATGTAAGTGAAGTGATTGTGGTTAGGAACAAAAGCAGTGTTAGGGTAACACTTACACCTGAAGCTTTAAGAAGTAGTGAGCATCAAGCTGTTGTTGGTAAAAATATTTTAGGCCAGGAGAATATAAAAGGACCTCATTATCAGTTTGAAGTAGGAAGTTTAGAATTGTTTGAAGAAAAATTAGAGAAAGCGAGAAGCAACGGTATTAATTTTCGATTAGAATTTATAACAATTGAAAATAGATGGCTCGATACAATTATTGGTTTTTTACCCATTATAATTATAATTGGGGTATGGATTTTTTTAATGAGAAGAATGTCTGGTGGCGGCGCAGGAGGACCTGGAGGTCAAATCTTCAGTATTGGTAAATCTAAAGCGAAACTATTTGATAAAAATACAGACGTTAAAGTTACTTTTAAAGACGTGGCAGGCCTTGAAGGTGCTAAGGAAGAAATTCAAGAAATAGTTGATTTTCTTAAAAACCCAAAAAAATATACTATACTGGGTGGTAAAATACCAAAAGGTGCGCTGCTTGTTGGATCACCGGGAACTGGTAAAACGCTTCTAGCAAAAGCGGTTGCTGGAGAGGCAAAAGTCCCATTTTTTTCGCTCTCTGGATCAGATTTTGTTGAAATGTTCGTTGGCGTGGGTGCTTCCCGAGTAAGAGACTTATTTAAACAAGCAAAAGATAAATCCCCTTCTATAATTTTTATTGATGAAATTGATGCTATAGGAAGAGCCAGAGGGAAAAGTAATATCACTGGATCTAATGATGAGCGAGAAAATACACTCAATCAGTTACTTACAGAAATGGATGGATTTGGTACAAACACAAATGTTATTGTGATTGCTGCAACAAACCGAGCTGATGTTCTCGATAAGGCTTTAATGAGAGCTGGCCGCTTTGACAGACAAATTTATGTTGATTTACCAGATTTAAATGAAAGGAAAGAGATTTTTAAAGTACATCTAAAACCTCTTAAGACAGTTAAGAGTTTGGATATCGATTTTCTAGCAAAACAGACACCTGGATTCTCAGGAGCTGATATTGCAAATGTTTGCAATGAGTCAGCATTAATTGCTGCGAGAAAAAACAGAAAATCTGTTGGTAGACAAGACTTCCTTGATGCTGTGGACCGAATAGTTGGTGGATTAGAAAAGAAGAATAAAATAATTACACCTGAAGAAAAAGAAACAATAGCTTATCATGAGGCTGGTCATGCGATTGTAAGTTGGCTTCTAGAATATGCTGCTCCTCTTGTGAAAGTTACGATTGTTCCGAGGGGTCAGTCCCTCGGAGCAGCCTGGTATTTACCCGAAGAACGACAAATAGTTAGAACAGAACAAATGCTTGACGAAATGTGTGCTGCACTTGGCGGTCGCGCAGCAGAAAAAATAATTTTTAACAAGATTTCTACTGGTGCTTTAAGCGACCTTGAAAAAGTTACTAGACAAGCAAAAGCTATGGTGTCAATTTATGGTCTGAATGATACATTAGGTAACATAACATATTATGATTCTTCTGGTCAAACTGATTTTAACTTTTCAAAGCCTTATTCAGAGCAAACTGCTCAAGTAATAGATAAAGAGATATCAAAAATTATTGAAAAACAATACAATAGGGCGATTTTACTTTTAAAAAAATCGAAAGATAAATTAAAACAACTTGCGGATCGTCTTTTGGAGAAAGAAGTTATTTTCAAAGATGACTTGGAAACAATTTTGGGTAAAAGACCCTACAAAACGAATGATGAGAAGATAGAAGAAGCTGTGGCTTTAAAGAAAAAGAAATAATTTTGAAAATGGGACTTTGGGATTTTTTTTTCGGAAAAAAACATTCAACTAATCCCATTAAGAGTCAATATTTACCTGAAACCGGGGATCCTGTGGATATAAAATTTGTAAAAAATTTTATATCAAATGGTGGATATTTTTTGTACAATGATTCTAAAGAACTTATTATTTCAAACCTTCATAAAATTTGTCTTGAAAATAGTTGGGCATCTGAGGAAGTAGTCTGCCTTGATAAAAGAATTTCTGAATCGTTTAATATAAGCTATTTCGATAAAACTTCTGTAAAACTTAATAATTCCAAAGCCCTCTTAATTTATTGTGAATACCTAATATCAGATTCTGGTAAAATTTTACTTAGTGATCAACAGATAAAACATCTAAAATTAAGTGACCTTCCCAAAACAATTTTAGTCTCTGCAAAAATTAATCAATTTTCAAAAGATGTCAGTGAGGCTATGTCTAATCTTAAAAATAAATACAAAAATAATTTTCCAACTAATATTACCACTTTAAAAGCAGTTTCAAAAAATCAAAAGGATGATAAAATAACCCATCAAACTACTGATTCAAAAAACATATATTTGTTACTTGAAGATTTTTAAAGTAATGTTGATCATCCCTTTTTATGATTTTTACTTTTAGTTAATTACTTAATAAAACATAGAGTATTGAAAAATTTAATCATACGTTCTACCTCTGGTATTCTTTACTCTGGCTCAATACTCGGTGCCGCTTTGTATTCTGATTTGAGTTACATTATTTTAATTTTTATTTTCTCTTCTTTGACATTGTATGAATTTCAAAAACTTATTGAATATAAAAGTCCCGTACCTTTTATTTTATTTGGTGTTATAATCTATCAATTTTATAACCAAAAACTAAACCCCTACCTACATTTATCTTTATTAGCTTTTAGCACCTCAATATCCGTTTTACTAATTTTCTTTTTGTTTTCTAGTAAAAGAGTTAAAATTAAACCCTTACAAAAAACTGCTCTTACATTATTTTATCCCGTTTCTTCGAGTTATTTCATAATTGCAACATCTTACTTAAAATCAAATATTGAAAATGGAGTTTCTATAAGTTTATTTATCATGGTGTGGGTAAATAATACTTTTGCCTATATAGTTGGTAAACTAATTGGTAAAAAAAATCTCTTCCCTTCAATTTCACCAAAAAAAACGTGGGAAGGAGTGATGGGAGGTGGTGTTCTATGCTTTTTAAGTAGTTTTTTATTAGTACAATTTCATCCTGGATATCCAAAATGGACGTTCCCATTATTATCTATAATTATCATTGGAACTTCTACAACTGGTGATTTGATTCAATCAAAATTCAAACGCCTAGCTTTAAAAAAAGATAGTGGAATACTTATTCCTGGACACGGTGGTTTTTATGACAGGATGGATAGCGTCTTATTTTCAGCACCATTCGTTTTTTTGTTTTTAATGTTTTTAAATTATGTTTCATAAAGAGGGGCACAACATAATAATCATTTCTTTTTTTTTGGCAATAATAACTTGTCTTTTAGCAGAGTTTGGATTAAGTAATATTTTTGTTTTCAAAACAGTAATTCAACTATTAGCACTATTTCAACTAATCATTATCCTGCAATTTTTTAGAAATCCCAAAAGAAACACAATAATAAATGAAAATCATATAATTGCTCCTGTAGATGGAAAAATTGTAATTATAGAAGAGGTTTATGAAAAAGAATATTTCAAAGACAGGAGACTTCAAGTATCCATTTTTATGTCCCCAATTAATGTTCATGTCACTCGATATTGTGTGAGTGGTAAAATAAAGTTTAGTAAATATCATCCAGGTAAATATTTGGTAGCCTGGCATCCAAAATCTTCTGAACTTAATGAAAGAACAACCATTGTAATAAGAAATAATGTTTTTGGTGATATTCTTTACAGGCAGGTAGCTGGAGCTGTAGCACGTAGAATAATTAATTATGCACAAGAAGGTAGTAGCGTTATTCAAGGAGAAGACGCAGGATTTATAAAATTTGGTTCTAGATTAGATATATTTTTGCCATTGAATACTCCACTTGATATTAGACTTAACGACTCTGTGAAAGGTGGGATTCAAATCATAGGTCACAAGAACTAGAGAGCTGCTAGACTTCTCTCAAGTATCTTAATTTTTTCTTTTGCATCTGATACTTTTTTCTTTTCCTTGAATATTATTTGCTTTGGAGCATTTTCAATAAAGTTTTTGTTAGATAGCTTTTTTTCTACGGAAGCTAGAAAGCCTTTAATATAAACTAATTCATCTGTTAGTCTGATTTTTTCTGAATTGATATCATTAATATTTTTAGAGGGAATCAAAAACTCAAAGTTATCAATACGGAAGGTGCCACCAGATATATCATTGGGTGTATCATAAATAATTGAATCAACTCCTCCTAGCTTTTTTATAGTTTCTTTAAAGGGTAAGGATTTTTTATTTTTTGTAACATAAATATCTATAGTTTGTTTAAAAGGAATATTATGTTGTTTTCTAAAATTTCTTATTCCTACAACTATATTTTTTGCTAAAGAAAATAATTCAATCTGTCTTTGATCAAATTTTTTATTTTTTGGCCAAGATGTTATTGTTAAGGCTTCTTCTTTATTTCTGGAAGCAATGAAGTGCCATATTTCTTCACTTAAAAATGGCATAAAAGGATGTAAAATTTTTAAGTTATTCTCAAACATGGTTTTTGTTTTGTCATAAGTATATTTATCAATACTTTCTCTATAGGAAGGCTTGACCAACTCTAAAAACCAAGAACAAAAATCATCCCAAATTAATTTATAGATTGACATCAAAACATCTGAAATCCTATATTTTTCAAAATTTTCATTTACAAATTTTAGTGTTTTTTGAAACTGATTGTCATACCACAATATTGCCTCATTTGATACTTTTGAAGTTGGTTTGAGGTCATCTATTTCCCACCCCTCAATTAAGCGATAAGAATTCCAAATCTTATTTGCAAAATTTTTCCCCTGTTGACAAAGACTTTCATCGAAAAGTAAATCATTTCCTGCGGAGGAGCTTAACATCAAACCAACCCTTACTGCATCAGCACCATAATTATCAATTAGTTTTAAAGCATCTGGAGAATTGCCAAGTTGTTTCGACATTTTTCTCCCTTTTTTATCTCTTACAAGACCTGTTAAATATACCCTTGAAAAAGGTGGTGATTTTCGATATTCATACCCTGACATTATCATTCTTGCTACCCAAAAAAATAAAATATCAGGTCCTGTAATCAAATCTTGAGTAGGATAGTAGTATTTAATGTCTTTATTGTTGGGTTTACGTATACCATCAAAAACTGTAATTGGCCAAAGCCATGAAGAAAACCAAGTATCTAGAACATCTTCGTCTTGAGAAATATCTTCTATGTTTAGATTATTATTTTTAGTTAATTTTCTTATCTTTTCTATTGCCTGTTGGGAATTGATTGCTACGACAAAATCTTTTTTATCTTCGCCATAATAATATGCTGGAATCCGGTGGCCCCACCACAGTTGCCTTGAAATATTCCAATCTTGTATGTTTTCCATCCAATGTCGATATGTGTTTTTGAATTTATTAGGAATTATTTCAATTTCTTTTGAATTTAAAACACCCTGAATAGCGGGATTAGCAATTTTTTTTGTTAATAAAAACCATTGGTCTGAAAGTCTAGGTTCAATAACTGCATTGGTACGTTCAGATGTTCCAACTTTATGCTGATAAGATTCTGTTTTTACGAGAAAACCATTTTTCTCTAAATCTTTTACAATTTTTTTTCTAGCAATAAAACGATCTAAATTTTCATATTTTAATCCATTTACATTTAAAGTCCCATTAGAATTAAAAATATCTATATAATCTAAATTGTGTTTTTCTGCAAGTATCTTATCGTTAATATCATGGGCAGGGGTTACTTTTAAACAGCCAGTTCCAAAATCCATACTCACATACTCATCTTGAATTATTGGAATTTTTCTTTTGGTAAAAGGAACATAAACTTTTTTCCCTTTTAAATGCGAGTATCGTTTGTCTTTAGGATTAATACAAATCGCAGTGTCGCCTAGGAGTGTTTCGGGGCGTGTTGTAGCAATTATTACTTTTTCATCAGATTGATCAATTTTATAAGCTATATGGAAGAGCTTTCCATTTACTTCTTTATAAATTACTTCCTCGTCTGAAAGTGTGGTTTGAGCCTCAGGATCCCAGTTTACCATTCTATAACCACGATAAATAAGTCCCTTTTCATAAAGATCAACAAAAACTCTTATAACCGATTCTGATAAATCTTTATCCATTGTAAATTTTGTTCTGTTCCAGTCACAGCTGCAACCTAATTTTTTAAGTTGTTCCAAAATTACACCTCCATATTCATGAGTCCATTCCCATGCATACTTCAAAAATTGATCTCTACTTATATTATTTTTTTCGATCCCCTTTTCTTTGAGCTTTGCTACAACTTTAGCTTCAGTTGCTATAGAAGCGTGATCTGTACCTGGCACCCAACATGCATTGAAACCTCTCATACGTGCCCTTCGTATAATTATATCCTGTAATGAATTATTTAACATGTGTCCCATATGCAAAACACCAGTAACATTGGGTGGTGGAATTACTATGGTATATGGTTTCCTTTCATCAGGTTTAGATCTGAAATAACCATTTTTTTGCCAGTACTTGTACCATTTACTCTCAATACTTTGAGACTTAAATTTGGAAGGAATATTCATAAAAACCTTTTTGGTTTATTTTATCCTATAAAAGTAGGGACACTTACTCTATAATAAAAATTGAGTTTTAAATTTGAAAAAAAGATTAATTTAAAATGCTCAAACAAAAATTTAAAGTTTTATCATAAGCTTTACAATGATTGCGTTTCATAGTATTTTTTAGCATTTTTACATTTTAATTCAAAAATGCCCAAATTATCAAAAAAAGGAATTGATATTCCAGTTTCACCAATTAGAAAATTAGTCGCTTTTTCTGAACAAGCTAAAGCAAGAGGTGTTAAAGTTTTACATCTTAACATTGGACAGCCAGATATTGAAGCTCCAAGGGTAGCGATAGATGCAGTTAAAAACTCTAATCTTAAATTATTACCATATGGCCCATCTCAAGGTAATTTCTCATATCGTAAAAAACTATCTAAATATTACTCTAAACATAAAATTAATATAGACGCTGAGGATATTTTAATAACCACAGGAGCTAGTGAAGCACTGACCTTTGTTTTAAACTCAATTTGTGATGCTGAAGATGAAATAATTATTCCTGAACCTTTCTACGCAAATTACAATGGTTTTGCTAGTGCATCTGGTGTCAAAGTAGTTCCCGTTGCCTCTGAATTTAATAATCGATTCCAATTACCTTCTTTGGAAAATATTGACAGTAAAATTACTCGCAAAACCAAAGCCATATTACTATGTAATCCTAGTAACCCAACAGGCTATGTTTACAGTAAACTTGAAATTAACACCCTTTGTGAATTATCAATCAGAAAAAATATATTCCTTATAGTCGACGAAGTTTATAGAGAATTTATGCATGGAGATATAGAACATTATTCAGTTTTACGTCACCCTGAAGGTCATCAACATACCATTATGATAGATTCAGTATCCAAACGTTATAGCTTGTGTGGTGCTAGGGTTGGATGTATCGTTTCTAAAAATAAATTGTTAATTCAAAATTTATTAAAATTTGCTCAACTTCGTCTTTCACCTCCCACGTATGCTCTAATAGCAAGTGAAGCTGCACTTGATGCGCCAGACAGTTATCTTAAAAAGGTGATAAGTGAATATAGCAAAAGAAGAAATGTACTAATTAAAGCATTAGAGGAAATTCCTGACGTTAAAGTTTCTCATCCAATGGGAGCATTTTATTGTATGGTTAAACTTCCTATTGATGATGCTGATAATTTTTCTAAATTTTTATTAACCTCATTTGAAGACAATGGTCAGACAGTAATGTTGGCTCCTGCTAAAGGTTTTTATTCCACTCCTGGTTATGGTAAAAATGAAGTACGTATTGCATTTGTTTTAAATGAGAAAAAACTACTTCGGGCAGCAAAAATTATCAGAAAAGGAATTAAAGAATACAACAAAATCTACACATCATCAGTTGTATGATTAAAGAAAATATTTCCCTTAAAAACTACAATACATTTGGTATTGACGTTAAAACAAAATTCCTCGTGGAGATTTTCTCCGAAGATGAACTTCTAAAAACATTAAAGTCAGAAATAAAAGGGCCTTTCAGAGTTTTGGGATCAGGGAGTAATATTTTATTAACTAAAAATTATGATGGACATACAATAATCATGAAAAATAAAGGTATAGTAGTTCAAGAGCAAACAAAAACTGAAGTTTTGATTAAAGTTGGAGCCGGTGAGGTTTGGCATGACCTAGTTATATGGGCTTTAAAAAATAACTATGCTGGAATTGAAAACTTAGCATTGATACCTGGCAGTGTAGGAGCAGCACCTATTCAAAATATTGGAGCATATGGAGTAGAATTAAATTCAGTATTTAAAAGCTGTCGAGCTCTTGAAATAAGTTCATTAAAATTTAAAAATTACGAAAAGGAATCTTGTAAATTTGATTATCGGTCCTCAATTTTTAAAGAAGAGCTAAAAGGAAAAGTTATAATAACTAGTGTTTGTTTTTTGTTGAGAAAAAAACCTCACAAAATAAATATTAGCTATGGTGAACTTCAAAGATTAATGATTGGAAAAGAAAACACAATACAAAATGTGGCAGCTGAAGTTATAGCAATTAGAAAATCAAAACTACCTGATCCGGAAAAAATTGGAAACAGTGGAAGTTTTTTTAAAAACCCTATCGTGACCCAAAAAAAACTTTTAGCACTTAAGAAAGAATTTCCTGAAATACCCTATTATGAAGAAAGCAAAAATCATTTTAAGTTGCCTGCAGGCTGGCTTATAGAAAAAATTGGATACAAAGGAAAAAGAAAAGGTGATGCGGGAATTCACAAAAAACAGGCTTTAGTATTAGTGAATTACGGAAGTGCAAAAGGTTTAGATATTTTGGTTCTAGCAGAAGAAGTCAAAGAAAAGATATTTAACTTTTATGGGCTTAGATTAGACTTTGAAGTAAATCTATTATGATTATAATTTAATCCCGATTTTTTGTATCAATACAAATCGTTACTGGGCCATCGTTAATAATTTCTACTTCCATATTTGATCCAAATTTTCCTGATATTACTGGCTTTGAAAGGCCATTTTGGGTAACGGTTTTAAATAGATTATATAATGGGATTGCATGTCCGTGTTTAGCAGCATTCCCATATGAAGGGCGGTTTCCTTTTTTTGTTTGAGCCATGAGAGTGAACTGGCTAATTACCATAATCTCACCTTTGATTTCTTTAATAGACTGGTTCATAATACCTTTTACGTCACTAAATATCCGCAAATTCAAAATCTTATTTGCTAACCATTGGACATCGTCTTCATTATCAGAATGTCCTATTCCTAACAATATCATCAAACCAGGACCAGATGTTCTTTTTTCTTCTCTTTCAATAACCACATGAGCATATTTAACTCTTTGTATTACAGCTCTCATATTAATTTCTATAATTACTGTCTTCAGACAGTATTTGAGTATAACTATTGAATCTGCTCTGAGCTATTAACCCCTCCTTAACAGCGCTTTTAATCGCGCAATTAGGTTCATTTTGGTGAAGACAATTGTTGAACTTACACTTATCTTTTCTTTGAAAAAATTCAGGGAAATAATTCCCGATTTCCTGAGGTTGCATTTCTACAATCCCAAAACCCTTAATCCCAGGTGTATCGATAATTTTAATACCGCCTTTTAATTTATGCATTTCTGCAAAAGTAGTAGTGTGTTTTCCTTGCATATGTTGATCTGAAATGGCAGAAGTTTTTATATCAACATCTGGGTCTATTGCATTAATAAATGTTGATTTTCCAACACCACTATGCCCCGATATCATTATTATTTTATTTTGCATTAGTGTTTTTACATTTTCTAAATTTTGACTCGTTTTAGCTGATATTTCATAAGCTGTATAACCAATAGCCTCATATATTTTTTTAAGTGAGCTAATAGTATTTAGATCTTTCTTTATGTAAGTGTCAATTTTATTAAATAATAAAATTACTGGAATTTTATAAGCCTCTGCGGTAACTAAAAATCGGTCAATAAAAACTGTAAAAGTTGGGGGATTATTAATCGTAATCATTAAAAAAGCCAGATCTATATTCGATGCAATAATATGAGTTTGTCTCGATAGATTAACTGACTTCCTAATAATATAATTTTTTCTCTCTTCTACCTCGATTATCCTTCCCTCTGATTTAATTGCGTTGCTTTCAACCTCAAAAATGACACGGTCACCAACAGCAACAGGATTAGTGCTTTTTATTCCTTTAAGTCTCAAATTTCCCTTAATTCTACATGAATAAAAAACCCCACCAGACTCGACTATGTGCCAGCTTCCAGTTGAGCGATAAACAAGTCCTTTTTTCAAAATTTTATTTACAAAGAAACAGTTTTTTTTTAAGCCTTTATGTTAATCAGTAGAGCAGAGTTATTCATATCTTTATATAAATAAAATAATGGCTCAAAAAACACTCCTAATTATTTTAGACGGCTGGGGTAAGTCAAAAAATCGAAAGGTATCAGCTGTTGATCAAGCAAATACTCCATATATTGACTTTTTGTATGATGAGTACGAACATAGTATTCTTAGAACTGACGGAAAACATGTAGGATTACCTGAAGGTCAAATGGGTAACAGCGAAGTAGGACATATGAATTTGGGTGCAGGTCGAATTGTTTACCAAGATTTGGCAAAAATAAATCAAGCTTTGGAAAAAAATACGCTGAGAAAAAAAACTGTCTTGAGAAATTGTCTCGAATATGCTAAAAAAAGAAATAAAAAGATCCATCTTTTAGGATTACTTTCAGATGGTGGAGTTCATTCACACATAAAACATATTGAGGGATTTATTGATATTTTAGAAGAATACAAATTAAAAGAATTTTACCTTCATGCTTTTACTGATGGAAGAGATGTTGATCCTCAATCTGGAATCCATTTTGTAGAAAGTATTGAAAAAAAAATGTTAAATACAAATGGAAAGCTTGCAAGTTTAATAGGTCGTTACTATGCTATGGATCGGGATCAAAGATGGGAAAGAATTAAAGAAGCCTATGATCTTCTGATTCATGGGAAAGGTGAGGCCAGCGATAACTTTGTATCATCTCTTAAATCCAGTTACGATGAAGGAGTGACAGATGAATTTATCAAACCACTTTACAAAAAAGACAATTTAGGAAAAGCGATAGCAAAAATCGAAGCTGAAGATATTGTACTTTTTTTAAACTTTCGCACAGATAGAGGAAGAGAACTAACTCAGGTTCTTTCTCAGAGTTCGTTCCCTGAATATAATATGTATCCAAAAAAATTAAAATACTTAACCTTAACAAATTATGACGATTCCTTTAAAAATATCGAAGTTATATTTGATAAAGATAATTTAGATAAAACTCTTGGAGAAGTGATCTCTAATGCGGGAAAAACACAGGTTCGAATTGCAGAGACAGAAAAGTACCCTCATGTGACATTCTTCTTTAATGGAGGAAGAGAGAATCCTTTTCAAGGAGAAGAAAGAATCCTGTGCCCATCTCCAAAAGTAGCTACTTATGATCTCAAACCTGAAATGAGCGCATATGAAATTCGTGATTCAACTATAGCAAAAATTGAATCAGACACTCCTGATTTTTTATGTTTAAATTTTGCCAACCCAGATATGGTTGGGCATACTGGAAACTTTAAAGCTGCAATACGTGCTTGTGAAGTAGTCGACGAGTGTACCGCTGCAGTGGTAAAAAAAGCTTTAGAAAAAAATTACGTTACACTTATTATTTCAGATCATGGAAATTGTGAAACTATGATCAATCCTGACGGAAGCCCAAATACTGCTCATACCAAAAACCCTGTGCCTGTCATTTTAGTTGATGCAAAAAAAAGAAAAATCAAGTCAGGGATTTTGAGTGATATTGCCCCAACTATATTGTATTTGCTTGAAATCGAAGTACCAGAAAAAATGACTCAAAATTCCCTAATCTCAATCTAGAATGATTAAAAGTAAACTTTTCTATATCAGTTTTCATTTTAGTATTTTTCTTTAAATCATTTTAAAATATTCAATATAAACCAATATTAATAAATTTTTAGATGGCAGAGATAATTTTAAAAACTGAGGAAGAAATTGAGTTGATACGCGAAAGTGCATTAATAGTTTCAAAAACATTGGGAATATTGGCGTCAGAAATAAAACCTGGTATTTCTACCCTTAGACTAGATGAAATTGCAGAAACCCATATTCGTGATTTAGGAGCCGAACCTGGTTTTCTTGGCCTTTATGAATTCCCAAATACACTTTGTATGAGTCCTAATGCTCAAGTTGTACATGGTATTCCTAATAATGAACCTCTAAAAGAAGGTGATATTATTTCTATAGATTGTGGTGCTATTAAAAATGGCTTTTATGGTGACCATGCATATACATTTGCGGTTGGTGAAATTGATCCTAAAATTGAAAAATTGCTCCAAGTAACAAAGGCTTCACTTTTCGAGGGAATAAAAAATTTTAAGAAAGGAAATAGAGTTGGTGATATAGGGTATGCAATTCAAAATTATTGTGAAAAAGAAGGTTTTGGTGTTGTGCGAGAACTTGTAGGACATGGATTGGGCAAGATAATGCATGAAGGTCCTGAAATTCCTAATTATGGACGTAGAGGAAGAGGTAAAAAATTATTAGATGGTATGGTGTTAGCAATTGAACCAATGATAAATCTGGGAACTCGCAAAATTAACCAACTTGATGACGGATGGACAATTCTCACTGCAGATGGAAAAGCAAGTGCCCATTTTGAGCATAATGTCGCTCTTATAAATGGCAAGCCTGAATTATTATCTACTTTTGATTATATCTACAAAGCTCTTGGTTTAAGTAATTCTGAGGAGAGGCCTTTTAGAAAAGAATATTTAGCTTTATGAAATGGCTTTTAAATAATTTTCCAAGAGTATGGTTAATAAAGATTAGTATATGGTTAAGGCCAATATTAAAACAAATATATAAAGGAAATATTTTGACAGACCCGATTGATGGCAGCTCATATCGAAAATTTCTTCCATACGGTTATCAAAAAATAAGAGAAAATGCACTTTGTCCTGGAACTCTATCTCTAGAAAGACACCGTCTACTTTGGCTTTTTCTTGAAAGAGAAACTAAATTCTTTGAAAAGGCATCAAAAGTTTTACACATAGCTCCTGAACAACCACTTTATAAAAAATTTAAACAATTTAAACATTGGGAATATAAAACTTGTGATCTTAACTCTCCTTTGGCTGAAATCAAAGCAGATATATGTAATTTACCATTTGAAAATAACTCGTATGATCTTGTCCTTTGTAATCATGTACTGGAGCATGTTTCAAATGATAAGTTAGCTGTTAGGGAATTATTTAGAGTTCTTAAAAAAGGTGGGGTATTAATTGCACAAGTCCCCTTGGATCTTAATCGTAAGGCGACATTTGAGGACCCATCTGTAATTGATAAAGAAGAACGTAAAAAAGTTTTTGGTCAATACGATCATGTCCGTATTTATGGAAAAGATTACTTCGACTTATTAGATAGCGTTGGTTTTAAGTCACATTGTATCAGTTTCACAGAGAAGCTTCCAAAACACGAGGTTAAAAAATTTAGTCTTCGAACTGACCATATCCCTTTAGCTTACAAAAACTAATTTTCTGATAAATTTTTATAGAACCCTTTAGAAAAGTGTTGTTCAACTAAACCTTTTTTATTTTCAATAATCCAAAGAGCTTCTAGTGTCAGTTCTTTCTCAATTAGAAGTTTACTTTTTTCAAAAGGCATAACCATAAGTGCTGTGGCAAATGCATCTGCAACCATACAACTTGGTGCAATAACTGAGGCACTTAAAACTTCACTAGGAAAGGAATTACCAGTTTTGGGGTTTATAGAATGTACGTGACGTTTTCCTGTTTTTTTATCTAATTTATATTTTCTGTAATTTCCTGATGTTGCTAATGCCTGATTATTCAGAAAAATAGTTTGAATAAACTTTTTTTCTTCATCTTGTTTTGGATTATCAATAGCAATTTTCCAAGGCAAATTTGATTTTGGACTAACTCCTTGAGCTACTATCTCACCTCCAATTTCTACTAAAAAAGAAGAAACTTGATTTAACCTTAAATATTCAGATATTAAATCAACTGCGTAGCCTTTTGCTATTGCATTAAAATCAAAAAAAAGATTTGGATGTTTTTTTTGAATAGTGTTCTTTGATGTTAATTTTGTTTTTTCCCATCCTGTATATTTTAAAATTTGTTCTAGCTGATATGGAGAAACACTTTTATGAGTTCTATTTGGACCAAATCCATATGCATTTACAAGAGCTCCAACTGTGGGATCAAAATAACCTTTAGTTTTTTTCCAAACTTCAGTTGCTTTATTATAGACTTTTATAAAATGAGTATCAACTTCAAGTAAACTATCACCTTTATTAATTTTTGAAATATCTGAATCTTTGTCATAAGTAGACATTGAAACATTTATGACATTAATAATTGAATCAACTTTGTGTGACAATAAATTCTTTCTTAGCTTGGAGCTTGAATAAGATATTGAGTAAGTTGTACCTAATGCATAACCTTTTAATTGATTGAAATCATCTTTTTGATTGTTTTTACAATTGACGAGTAGTAAAAAAATAAAAACACTACAAAATTTTCTCAAGACCATTAAAATTGACAACATAAGGGTTATTTTTTTTTAAAGGCATATCATAATCTTTTGCATTTGCAAATCCTACACCACCATAATAAAGTTTAGCATTATTTTTCTTCGCATGTGTTTTTACTTTTTCCATTGATTCAATATCATAGTGTTTTGGAGATTGTGGGTATAAAGATCCCTTTACAACAATAAAGAACAGCAATTTATCTTTAACACATACAAATTGTGGTGATCGATTTCTTTTAGAATTAACTGCTAAAAATTCATACCCATTTTCTTCCAAAAAGTTTCCTACTTCTTGCATTGCAAGCTGATGAATTTCTTCTTTATTAAGAGGTTGCATTATTTTAACAAAATTAAATGAAAAGCTTAATTTGTTGCTATATCACCTTTAAAATAATTAATTTGCGAACTTAAAAAAAACTTATGCATTATAGAAAATTTTTCTTTGTTCTTACTTTTATATTCTTATCTGAAGGTTGCTCAACAAAACCATTTCAAACTCTAACCAATTCTTCGGGAAAATACAGCTATGAATATGTTAACTCTGACCCAACAAAAACAAGAATATATACCTTAGATAACGGTTTGAAGGTTTATTTAAGCAAATTTGAAAATGCCCCAAGAATACATGTTTTCACTGCTGTAAAAGCGGGCGGAAAAGATGACCCAGAAAATAATACAGGTTTGGCTCACTATCTAGAACATATAATGTTTAAGGGCAATAAATTTTTTGGCACAAAAGACTATGAAAAAGAAAAGCCACTTCTGGATTCTATAGAAAATTTATTTAATAAGTATGCTGAAATTTCAAACAATGAGGAGCGTAAAAGATTTTATAAAAAAATTGACGCTACATCAAATAAAGCAGCGTCGTACGCCATTCCAAATGAATATGACAAAATGATATCATTAATTGGCGGTAAGTCATTAAATGCATATACAACAGAGGACAGAACAGTTTATACTGTTGATATACCCTCGAACGAATTAGGGCGCTTTTTAACAATAGAGGGTTTGAGATTTAAGCAAATTGTTAATCGTCTTTTTCATACTGAACTTGAAGCAGTTTATGAGGAAAAAAATAGGGCTTTGGATAATGACTTGAGAAAACAGTATAGGGCTCTATTCGAAAGCCTTTTCCCCTCTCATCCATATGGAAAACAATCAGTTTTAGGTACTGTTGACCATTTAAAAAATCCTTCAATAACGGAAATTCGTAAATATTTCAATAAGTATTATAAGCCTAACAACGTTGCGATATGTATGAGTGGTGAATTAGATTTTGATAAAACTATATCATTAATCGATAAGCATTTTGGGGATTGGAAACCAAACTTAGAACTTAAAAAAACAAAATATGATCCCTTGAGAGAAATTGAAAGTCCAATTAGAAGAGAAGTTACGGGTCCAGAAAAAGAATCTGTTCTTTTGGGTTTCAGATTTAATGGCAAAGATAAAGGGGGGTTAATGCATGTTGAGTTAATAGACATGCTTCTGTCAAACAGTGCTGCAGGACTAATAGATTTAAATTTAGTTCAGAAACAAAAAGTTTTAGGGGCATTTGCCACAATTGAAGAAATGAATGATTATTCAATTCATATTTTAAGTGGAACTCCAAAGGAAGGACAAAGTCTAAAAGAAGTTGAAAATTTACTTTTAGCAGAAATAGATAATATTAAAAAAGGATTGTTTGACGATGAACTTTTGATAGCTGTATTAAATGACTTGAAAAAAACAGTGATGCAAAAAGATGATTCAGACGCTGCAAATTATTACAGAGCTGATGCGATGGTTCAAGCTTTTACTAGAGAAGAGGACTGGAGTGAGAAAGTTTCATACTTTGAAAGACTTTCTGAAATAAATAAAAAGGATATCGTAGAATTTACTAACAAATATTACAAAAGTAATTATGCTGTAGTTTACAAAAATACTGGAAAAGACAATTCTGTTAAAAAAATTGAAAAACCATCAATCACTAAAGTCCCATTAAATAGAGAGGTTCGATCAAAAACTCATGAAGCTCTTGCAAATACTGCTATTAAAAAATTAAATCCAAAATTTATTGACTTTAAAACTGACTTAGATTTTTATAATATTGGTCCTATGGAAGTTATTGCTAAAGAAAACAGAGAAAACGATTTATTTAAATTGACTTATCAATTTGATTTTGGTAAAAATCTAAATCCTAAAATTGGATTGGCTGCGGGATTAATGAATTATATTGGAGTTGATAGCTTAAGTCCTGAAAATTTAAAAAAGGCATTTTATAACCTTGGTGCTGAATATAGTTTTCAAACATCCTCTGATGGTGAAGAGACTTCAGTTACTCTAAGTGGACTGAGTGAAAATATGGAAGCTTCCATTAAGCTTTTTGAAAATTTATTAATCAATCCTATTACAACACAAGAGGTTGTGGATAAATTGGTGGAACGTTTAATTAAATCTCGATTAGATGCAAAAAAGGATAAAAATATAATTCATAGGAGACAATTGTTGTCTTATAGTATTTATGGTGAAAAAAATCCGGCTTCTGATATTTTAACACCTTCTGAGTTAAAAAAAATCAAACAAGAAGAATTAATAGAATTGATCAAGTCATTACCAAGTTATTCCCATCGTATTATATATTACGGTGATAAGGATAGAAACTCACTAACATCTCTTCTTAAAAAGTACCATAAAATACCAACCGAATTTTTGGAGGTAAAAAATAAAATCAAAAAATACCAGGAAAAAGATTACAAAAAAAATTACGTTTTCTGGACAAATTTTGACATGGTACAAACTGAAATAATACTTCTCTCTAGGCTAGACCCTTTAGATAATGATAAAACAGCAGCAATTAATTTATTCAATCAGTACTTTGGTGGTGGTATGAACTCTATTGTTTTTCAGGAAATTAGAGAAGCTCAAGGCTTAGCTTATGCTGTTTTTTCTAATTACAGTCAGGCGAGTAAAACTGACCGATCAGATTATCTATTATCGTACGTGGGTGTTCAAAATGATAAGCAAAGCGAAGCTTTATCCTCAATGTTTGGTTTGATTAATGAACTACCTAAATCAGAGCAAGCCTTTGAAATAGCAAAAAAAGCTATTTTAAATAAAATAGAAAGTGAGCGTATTACTAAATCATCCGTTTTATCATACTATTTAAGTGCAGAAAAAAAAGGTGTTGATTATGATATAAGAGAAAAAATTTATAATGAGGTCAAAACTATGACACTTGAGAAATTAAAACGATTTCATGAAAAATATATAAAAGAAAAGCGTCACAATATATTGTTGATTGGAAATCGTGATAATATAAATTTTAAAAATTTGAAAAAATACGGTATAATCAGGGAAATTTCTCTTGAAACCCTCTTTGGATTTTGATTAAAGTAAGACAACTAGATTATAATTAACCACCAAAATCGTCGAATCTTACATTTTCTGGTGGAACACCAAAATCTTCAGCCATTTTTTCTACAGCTTGATTCATCAGTGGTGGTCCGCAAAAGTAAACTTCAATATCCTCGGGCGAATCATGATTAGAAAGATATTGATCAATCACCACTTGGTGAACAAACCCCGTAAACCCGTCACCTTTAGAATCTAAAGAGGATTTTTCTGTCCAATTGTCTTCCTCTAAGGGTTCAGAAAGGGCTATGTAGAACTTAAAATTCGAGAAGTCTTTCTCCAAAGCTTTAAAATGATCTATATAAAATAACTCTCTTTTAGATCGCCCTCCATACCAAAAAGTGACTTTTCTTCCAGTTTTTAATGTCCTAAAAAGTTCATAAAGGTGTGACCGCATTGGCGCCATCCCGGCTCCCCCACCCACATAGAGCATTTCTGAGTCTGATTCATTTATGAAAAACTCACCATAAGGGCCTGATATTGTAACTTTATCTCCAGGTTTTTTTGAAAATATATATGATGAAGCTACTCCAGGATTAAGATCACTCCAGGTGTTTTTTGCTCTATCAAAAGGTGGTGTTGCAATACGTACGTTTAACATTATCTCTTTGCCTTCAGCTGGGTATGAAGCCATTGAATAAGCACGTTCGACTATATCTGGGTTCTTCATCACTAATGGCCACAAACCAAATTTATCCCATTCTAACTTGAATTTATTTGGGTCTTCAGGGTGCTCGTCAGGGTGAGCAGAAATATCAATGTCCTCATATTTGATTTCACACTGTGGGATTTCTATTTGAATGTAGCCTCCAGCCTTATAGTCCATCTCTTCAGGGATTTCAACGACAAATTCTTTTATAAATGAGGCTACATTCCAATTTCTCACGACAGTTGCTTCATACTTTTTAATTCCAAAGATTTCTTCCGGTACTTTGATTACCATGTCTTGTTTGACTTTGACTTGACAGCCCAAACGCCAACCATCCGCAACCTCTTTTCTTGAAAAATGCGGTGATTCAGTCGGAAGGATTTCTCCACCTCCATCTAAAACTTGACATTTGCATTGAATACATGTACCGCCGCCTCCACAAGCTGATGGTAAAAATATTTTGTTATTCCCCAAAGTACTCAGGAGTGTACTCCCTGATGAAACTTCCACTTTATTTTCTCCATTAATCAAAAGTGATACAGGACCAGATGGTAGCAATTTTGCTTTGACACCTAAAAGCATACCAACCAGCATAAAAGTAACTATTAGAAAAACTATAACACTCGCAAAAACAACTGTAAATTCCATTTTTTAATTATATTTTAATTCCCATAAAACTCATAAATCCCAAAGCCATCAATCCTGTAATAATAAAAGTAATACCTAAACCCCTTAAGGGAGCAGGTACATTTGAATAAGTAATTTTTTCTCGAATAGCAGCTATAGCTAAAATTGCAAGCAACCACCCTACACCAGAACCTAAACCATAAATTGCAGATTCTGTTATTCCTGAAAAGTCTTTTTGTTGCATAAATAATGACCCTCCAAGTATAGCACAATTAACTGCAATAAGCGGCAGAAAAATTCCTAAAGCACCATATAGGGCAGGAGCAAATTTTTCAACTACCATTTCGACTAACTGAACCATAGAAGCAATAACTGCTATAAACATAATAAAACTTAAAAAGCTTAAATCCAAATTAGCATAGCTAGTATCAAACCAAGAAAGTGCACCTGGCCTTAAAAGATATGTGTCAAGTAAAAAATTGATGGGTACTGTTATAGCTAAAACAAATATGACTGCAAAGCCCAAACCTACAGCCGTCTTTACAGTTTTAGAAACAGCTAAATAAGAACACATTCCCAAGAAATAAGCAAAGATCATGTTTTCAACAAAAATGCTTTTAACAAATAGATTTAAATATGATTCCATTTTTCTCTAGTTCTTTTCAATAAGTATTCTGTTACGATATCTTTGAATCCAAATAATTAGACCCACAGTTATTAATGCCATAGGTGAGAGTAACATTAAACCATTATTTACATATCCCATTTCATAAAACGAATCTGGAATGACTTGATAACCAAATAGTTTTCCTGAACCAAATAGCTCCCTGAAAAAGGCTACAAGTATTAAAATAAAACCATATCCAGCTGCATTACCGATGCCATCGAGAAATGATTTCCAGACTCCATTACCTAAAGCAAATGCTTCAAGTCTTCCCATTACAATGCAATTGGTTATTATTAAACCAATAAAGATAGAAAGCTCTTTACTGACATCATAAGCGTAAGCTCTCAAAATTTGATCTACTAAAATAACCATAGAAGCAACCACAACTAACTGAACGATTATTCTAATTCTATTAGGTATAAGATTCCTCAGTAAGGATATAATTACATTGCTTGCGGCCATAACCGCCATAACTGAAATACTCATTACTAATGCTGGCTTTAACTGAACTGTTATAGCAAGTGCAGAACAGATACCTAATACCTGAACGGTTATGGGGTTGTTGTCATCCATAGGATCAGATAGTAACTTCTGGTTTTTTTTTGATAAAAGAGGCTCTTTCTCTTCGCTAACAAAAAAAATGTTTGTCGTTTCTGTCTTTAATCTTTTTTTATTTTTCATTTTTTCAATTGAACAATGCGACGATGTTTTTTTCCTGTTTCAAATAGGGTAGATAGTGTGACAACCTTTCCATGATCATAGCTGTAACACCATCACCTGTTATTGTTGCTCCAGATATTGCATCTACTTCATGGTCATTTTTATCTAAGTCCTTTGGGTCATTGTTTGTCTTAGATACATTTATTCCAACCAAATTACCTTGAGTGTCAAAAACCTTTTCACCCAAAAAACGGTTTTGAAACCATTGTTGGGTAATTTCAGCACCTAGACCTGCAGTTTCAGCTTTATGATCAAATACTGCACCCTTTATCGTATTTTTATCATCCTCTAAAGCTATATATCCCCATATTGCATCCCAAAGTCCTTTTCCACGCAAAGGAATGACATAATATTTTTTTTCTTCAACCACAGCTACATAAATAGGAAAACGTTGATCTGAATTACTCTTTCTCAATTCATTATTTAATTTGATGTCAAATGCATTTACGTCTGGATCAACACTCCCATCTTTTTTTAGGGTAAGTTCTTTCGTAATATATTCATTATATAGTCCTTCGGCTGCTTCTCTTTCTGATTCAATTCCAATTGTAGCTAAGATATTTTGCATTTTTTCTTTACGCACATTTGATATTTGTCGTTCTTTAAGTGAGCTCGCAGTAAAAGCTAATGAAGAGGCTACAACAAAAACCATTAATGTTGCAAATAAAAAAGTGTAAACATTACTATCCCTATTCATCTATATAGTTTTAAGTTGATTTACAGAACTTTTCCAGCGTTTCTTTCGCTTTTTGATATTTCCATTTATTACATAATGATCAATAGTTGGTGCGAATACATTCATTAACAAAATTGCGAGCATCACACCCTCTGGATATGCAGGGTTAAAAACGCGAATCATAATACAAAAAATCCCTACCAAAACTCCATATATCCATTTTCCTTGATTTGTTTGGGCAGCTGACACCGGATCTGTGGCCATAAAAACAATCCCAAAAGCAAAACCTCCGACTACAAGGTGATTAACCCAAGAAAAACTCATAAGTTCGTTTGCTGCCCAAAGATTAAACAACAAGCCCATAAGTGATGCACCCAAAATACCCCCAACGATAATTCGCCAACTTCCTACACCTGTCAGAATTAGGATTAATGCACCAACAGCTACGCACAGTGTCGAAGTCTCAGCTATAGAGCCTGGTATTGAACCTTGAAACATTTCCATAACAGAATAATTTACTTGTCCACCTGCAGCTAGAGTTCCCAAAATAGTTTCACCTGAAATCGCATCTATTTTAGAAGCTTCTGAAACCCAAACTTTATTACCTGACATGTATGTGGGATAAGCAAAAAATGCAAATGCTCTAGCTGTAAGAGCGGGGTTAAGTATATTCATACCTGTTCCCCCAAAGGCCTCCTTAGCGACTAAAACGGCAAAAGCAGTCGACAAACCAACCATCCAAAGTGGTATGTCAACAGGCATAATCATTGGTATTAAAAGCCCTGTAACTAAATAACCTTCATTCACTTCATGACCCCTGTAAATTGCAAAGCCAAATTCTATTGATAAACCCACTATGTAAGAAACAACTATCATTGGCATAATTTTCCAACTTCCATGGATGAAAGCTTCTATAAATGTAAAAGGACTGCCGGTTTGAATCAAATATTGGTATCCTGTATTATATATACCATATAACAATGCAGGTAAAAGTGCTATTATAACTGTAACCATAGTTCTTTTGAGATCAATGGCATCGCGTATATGGGCACCTTTTTTTGTTGTATGGTTAGGAACAAATAAAAATGTGTCAAAAGCATTTATTGCAGGGGCAAGCTTTTCTAACTTTTGTCCTTTACCAAATGGTTTTTTTATTCTATCTAAACTTTTTCTTATAAAATTCATATATAACTTTTAACCTACTTCATTAATCATCAACTCAATTCCTTCCCTAATAATTTCTTGGGCTTCAATCTTTGAAGTATTTGAATAATCCACTAGCCCAAAATCTTCAGGAACTACTTCGTAAATTCCCAAAGCTTCCATTTTTTCAATGTCACCAACCATACATGCTTTTAAAAGTTGCATTGGATAGACTTCTAAAGGAAATATTTTTTCCATTTCTCCAGTAACAACTAAAGCCCTTTCCTCTCCGTTTAAATTAGTATCAACATCAAATCCTTTTCTGTTGAAAACCCTTGAAAATGAGGTATTAGACAAACTTAAAATATTATTATCTACAAAAGGTAACCATCCAAACATTCTAAATTTATCTCCCTCTG
>CENP01040478.1_pt1 | contig 49474 bp, 48 predicted proteins | sample 361281 | NCBI WGS metagenome assembly CENP01 (sample SAMEA2591122, study PRJEB7988) | marine metagenome | biome: marine biome (ENVO:00000447); feature: deep chlorophyll maximum layer (ENVO:xxxxxxxx); material: saline water (ENVO:00002010), including plankton (ENVO:xxxxxxxx) | depth 70 m
CGGAAGTACAAACTCGAGAGTTTACTATGCCTATGACTGGATTATTACAGAAGGTTGTACTGGACCTGTGACAACAGCTTCAGCAATTTATGGCAATGTTCCATCAACAGCTCTTCCTTATCTAGAAGACTTCAATAATGGTTTATCTTGCACATGGAGTGTGATAGACCCAGGAGGATCTACCTGGCAAATAATTGATAATTATGGAACATCATCAAACCTCAATGGCACTAAATTCGCCATGGTTGACGATGATGCCGTGGGTTCTGCAGCACCTCCAACAAATGTGAAATTAGTTTCTCCAGTATTTGATGCAGTTGGTTACGATACGTTAACATTAGAGTTTGATCATTATTTCAGATTCTGGACGGGGTCTGCAGGTTTTGTTGAAGTTTATGACGGAACCGCATGGGTCCAAGTTGCTTCTTTTGTTGCAGATATTGGAGCATGGAGTAATCCTGACCACCAAATCATTGATGTCACAGCATACCAGAATTCTGACTTCCAAGTTCGGTTCCGATATGATGACTTAGGTGGAGCCTGGGGTTGGTTCTGGGCTGTAGATAATGTGGAACTTGATGGTGCATTAGCTCCATGCACAGACGTGCGAGTAGAAGTTCTTACTGATGTTTATGGTGACGAAATTTCCTGGGAGATTGTTGACGTGAACACAGGAAATGTAATGGCATCAAGAGGTCCACTTAACTATGTATTCCCATATAATGCCTCTGCTACAAAATATGTGGATACAATATGCCTACCAGATGCGGGAACATATGAATTCAGAATTGAAGACTCATATGGTGATGGTATGAATAACCCTGTTGGTTACTACACAGTAGACATATTATGCCCGTGGGGTCTTAATAATGTTGCAAAGCTTGACACCTCTAATGGAGGAGCATTCAATTACGGAGGAACAGTAGCTGCAGGATTCACCGGAGGCTCATGGGACTCTACCGTATTCACTATCAATTGTATTCAAACTTCAGAAGTTACTTTCCAAGTAAATATGAATAAAGTCACTAGTTCGTTTACAACTCCTGAATTGAATGGAACATTTAATAACTGGTGTGGAAACTGTGATGCGATGAGTGATGCAGATGGTGATAATGTATGGGATGTGTCTATCACCCTTCCTGTTGGAGACACTGTGGAATTTAAATATTCAGCTGACGGATGGACTATCCAGGAGTCTTTGAGCAATCAAAGTTCTTGTGTGATTCAAAGTGGTCAATTTGTGAATCGTATACTAACAGTTCCTGCTGCAGACACTACTCTTCCTGTTGTATGTTGGGGCGAGTGTGATGATTGTGTAATTGATGTTACGCTCAATGTAAATATGGCATGGGAGGTTGCAAACGGAGCTATCGATACAAATGGTATTCATGTAGCAGGCACATGGCAAAATTGGGATCCAATGGCATCTGAGATGCTTGACCCAGACGGTGATGGAATATACTCAATCACATTTGGTTCAGCTACAGGAGAAAGCTTACAATACAAATTTATCAACGGTATTGATTGGGCAGGTGTTGAAGCCAGCGGTGATCTCTCGGCTTGTGGAGTAAGTGATGGCCTAGGAGGTTATAATCGCTTATCAACGCTAGGTTCTGCCGACACTGTCTTCGCTGCGGTATGTTTCTCAAAATGCTATGACTGTGCGGTAAGTATAGACGAAGCGCTAGGAAGTATTAGCCTTTATCCGAATCCGACTGCTGGAGCCTTTACTTTGGAAAGAAGCAACTTATCTGGTGAAGTTGAGGTTAGTATCATTGGCCTGCAAGGTCAGCTGTTGCAAGCAACAAAATGGGATGCTGGTTCAAGTGATCTCAGTATCGATTTGAGTGATCTTGCTTCTGGAGTCTACATGGTTCGTTTGACAGCTGAAGAGGGAACACGTACAATGCGAGTAGCAGTTCAGCGTTAATACCAACGATTATTTAAAAAAAGCCGCTCCGAATTGGAGCGGCTTTTTCATTTCAATGATTTATTTATCCAATTCACCCTGGATCATAAAAAATGGGAATAGTAAAATATATATTGAACTATTCCCTTGTGGTAGCCCCGAGCAGAATCGAACTGCTATCTAAAGTTTAGGAAACTTCTATTCTATCCGTTGAACTACGGGGCCTTAAACTTGAAATTTTATTTTTTCAATTTCGCCTTTTGCGTTTCAATTTCATGGTCTTCAACTTTATCAAAAAGCAATTCAGTTTTTCCAACTTGTGAGCCAGGCATTACCAGAGCCCTGCCATCTAAATCATTCCATTTAATGGATTCCACTCCTAACATGGTCCGCATTTTTTCTCCAGTAAATGGCATAAATGGATCAATAATACCGGAAATTGCGGCAATCAATTGAGTAGCAGTACCCATTATTTGAGATGCCCGATCTGGATCTGTTTTAATCTTTTTCCAGGGCTCTTCATCAGCAAGGTACTTGTTTCCCAACCTCGCGAGATTCATGGCCTCAGCTAACCCCTCTCGAAACTTATAATTATCTAAAGATTTAGAAATCTTATCTCTTTGGTTTCTTATGGAATTCAATAAATTCTTGTCTACGTCTAAATTCCCTAATTCTTGGACTGTCCCATCATAATACTTATGATTTAAAACCATCACCCTATTTACAAGGTTGCCTAAAATTGAGGCAAGCTCAGAATTGTTTCTCAACTGAAAATCTGACCAGGTAAAGTCATTATCTTTTGCTTCAGGCATTGTTGAGCACAGAGTATACCTCAAAGAGTCCTGTTTGTTCGGGAATTCTTTTAAATACTCATGAAGCCATACCGCCCAGTTTTTTGATGTAGATAGCTTCTCCCCTTCTAAATTCAAAAATTCATTTGCAGGAATATCTTCTGGCAAGATATATTCTCCGTGCTCCATTAGCAATGCAGGAAATATAATGGAATGAAAAACAATATTATCTTTTCCAATAAAGTGGACTAACCTAGTTTCACTATCCTTCCACCATTTTTCCCAATTTTCATCATGAAGTTCCTGAGTAGCAGTTATATAACCTAAAGGAGCATCAAACCAAACATATAAAACTTTACCTTCGGCCTCTTCGAGGGGAACAGACACCCCCCAGTCCAAATCTCGCGTCATACTTCGTGGCTGCAGACCATCACCTGAATCCAGCCATGACTTACATTGCCCGATTACGTGGGCCTTCCATTTTGGATGTGACTCTACATAAGATCTGATCTTAGGAGCTAGTTTATCCAAAGGCAAAAACCAATTTTTGGTTCTTTTCAGTATTGGAGTAGCATTTGAAAGAGTGGATTTAGGATTTATCAAATCCATTGGGTTCAAAGTCGTACCGCATTGCTCACATTGATCTCCGTAAGCATCGGCACTTTTGCATTTAGGACAATCACCTGTTATATATCTATCCGCCAGAAACTGCTTAGCTTCAGGATCATAGTACTGTTCCGTTTCTCGTACTTCAAAAGTTCCTTTTTCATAAAGTTTTTTAAAAAAAGAGCTCGCAACCTCGGCATGTTTCTCTGATGAAGTCCTTGAGTAAATGTCAAAACTAACCCCAAAATTATCTAGGGCCTCTTTCATCATTTTATGATATCGATCTACAATTACCTCAGGGGGTACATTCTCATTACGAGCCTTCATAGTAATTGCCATGCCATGTTCATCGGAACCACAAACAAAAGAGACCTCCTTTTCACACATCCTTAAATATCTCACATAGATATCTGCAGGCAAATAGCAACCAGCAAGATGACCGATATGAATCGGTCCATTAGCATAAGGTAAAGCTGCCGTTACTGTGGTTCTCTTAAAAGGCTTCATTGATTACAAAAGTACAAACGGGTGTACCTTGCATCCTCCTATGGCAAGAACAATTATACCACCTTTTTTAGATCCAGGTTCTGGGATTGCTCTCATCGCCCCATCAAGGCACGCAGATCCATCTATCGTTCAATTAGCAAAAGATTGGATAAAGCAAAATGGGTGGGTTCCCTACCCGGCTCCAAACCTGGGAATAAAAAAGAATCAATTTGGCGGCACGGATAAACAAAGAGCAGATGATTTTAATTGGTCAATCTCAAATCCAAAAGTTCATGCCATCTGGGCTATTCGCGGAGGGTATGGAGCAGTGAAAATAGTAGACTACATTAATTGGGAGAGTTTTAAACAAAACCCTAAATGGATCATAGGCTTTAGTGATTTCACTATTTTTTTAAGTCATATATCTAAGGAAAACATAATGGGCATTCACAGTTGGATGCCTATTCAAATACCTATGCTAAAAAATAAAAGTCTTATAAGCTTAAGTAAGATTCTGAAAGGGAATGCAGATGAATTAAAAGCTAAAAGGCATCCAAAAAATGTCAATGGGAAAACCTTGGGCAAGCTCAAAGGAGGTAATCTTTCTGTCCTTTACAGCCTTTTAGGGTCTGATAGTTTTCCGAAACTCGACGGGTGTATATTGGCACTTGAGGATCTCGATGAATACAAATATCATATAGACAGAATGATAATTGCTTTAAAGCGCGCAGGGGCCCTGGACAAAGTTATCGGTATAGCTATGGGAAGCTTTTCTGACATAAAAGACAACGCCGAAAAATTTGGTCAAGAACCTTATGAAATAATTAAAGAAAATTTTCCAAAAAACATACCCCTAGCAATAGACCTTCCTTTTGGTCATGAGTCCGATAACGAGGCTTTTATCACGGGTAATACATATGAACTTGAAGTAAATGATTCTGGTTCCCGCTTAGCACCTGTTCTCTAAGTGTTCAAAATAAATATGGAATAGAGGAGTATTCATACGCTTCAAATTTCTAATTCATTACCTTCGAAGAAATTATTATACTGATGAAAAATCAGCACTCTCGACACAATTCTAAAACTTCAGACCGTTATAATAAAAACGGGGGCAGTTCTCATAAATTCAAACGTAATAATGAATTCAAGGAACGAAGTGGAAGCCGGGAAGAAGAAAATAAAAGATGGTCCTCAAAGCCAATTAAAGAAAGTAATCCAAATAAAAATAAATTCAGCTCTTTTAAGCCTGCAGGAAACTTAAAATTCAAAACTGCTGAGGAGCATGCCCCTAAAAATGGATTGATGCGTTTGAATCGTTTTATTGCTCATGCAGGAATATGTTCAAGAAGAGAAGCCGATAAGCTCATAAGTGACGGATTAATAACTATTAATGGTAAAGTTGTAACGGAGCTTGGAACCAAAGTAAAAAGTAACGATGAGGTACGTTACGGAGGGGAGCTTTTAAGGTCTGAAAAAAAGGTTTATGTTCTACTCAATAAACCTAAAGGTTTTATTACCACAGTTGATGATGACAGAGCAAGAAAGACAGTGATGGATTTAGTATCAAATGCCTGTCCTGAGAGAATTTATCCAGTTGGCCGTCTGGATCGCGCAACAACAGGAGTACTGCTACTTACTAATGATGGCTCTTTAGCAAAGAAACTGACACATCCCAGTGATGGAGCGAAAAAAGTATATATGGTGACTTTAGATAAGCCATTTCACAATAGCGATCTAATGAAGCTTAGAAAAGGCATTGAACTAGAAGATGGAATGGCTAAAGTAGATTATATCGAATTTGTAAAAGAAAATGATAAATACACTTTAGGGGTTGAAATTCATATTGGTAAAAATAGAATTGTCAGAAGAATGTTTTCCGCCTTAGGGTATGAAGTTTCTAAGTTAGATCGTAGCTCATTTGCCGGATTGACCAAAAAAGGACTGAATCGCGGTCAATACCGAATGCTTAATTCAAAAGATTTATCCTTTCTAAAAATGCTGTAAATCATGCGAAGGGGTTTTATTATTTTAGGTGTTATTGTAAGTACATTATTAATTGGGCTTATAATTATTCTGAGCTATCTCAAAATAAATTCAGATCCACTTCGAGATAAACTCTTATTCGTTGTTAACGAACAACTAAATGCTCCTGTATCAGCGCAAAACTTACACATGAATTTCATGCATAAGTTCCCGAATATTTCCCTCAAGCTTGATGATGTTCTTGTATATGGGACTCTCGAAGAAGACACCCTTTTATTTTGTAAAAATCTGTATATCGAATTTGGTATCCTTTCCATTTTAAAAGGAGAAACCATAATAAAAAAAATATCTGCTTATGAAGGAAAGCTTAATCTGAAATGGAATTCGAATGGAGAAAATAATTATTCGATCCTAAAGCCGATATCAACAAATTCAAACTCATATCTTCATCTTGAAGGATTGACAATTATGAATACAGAGATAAATATTGAAAGTCGAAAAATGTCATCCTTAGATTATCACTTTATTGCCAAAAGAATAAAATTATCAGGCTTATTGGAAAAAGATGCGATCAACGCAACGGCAAGATGGGAAGTCTATGTGCCAAATTGGAATAAGCAGTCTGTTTTTATCTCTGGATCATCAGATTTTTATTCCAATTCAACTTCAAAAAATATTGAAGTAAAAAATGGCCAACTTAAACTCAATGAATGGCAACTTCAACTTTCAGGAAATATTAATGAAGACGATGGGGTGTGGTCAGCGAGTGCAAAAAATTTAGATATGGGTAAAGTGATTCAATTGCTACCCAAAGAATTCATTCCCTCATCAAGGGATCTATACCTAGATGGTAATCTTGACCTAAATATTAATGCTATTTCTAATTTTTCAGGCACATCTATAAATGCAAAAGGGAATTGGACCAATGGCTACTTAAATATTAATGATTCCTATTTTATTGCGGATAATATGAATACCCAAATCATCTACAGCAATGGAAAGTTAAATTCATTTGAGACCTCTTTGTTACGATTTGAAGACATATCATTGGAATCGAGGGGTTCGAAATTCCAGGGGAACCTTAGCCTAGAAAACTTTAAACAACCAAAATGTAAAGCCGATATAAAATTTGACTCTCAGTGGATGGATTTAATGCATTGGCTTGAATACAAGACATGGGAAGGAAGTAAAGGAAAATTGTTTGGAGAAATATATTGGAATAATGATTTTAAAAATATTGATGAGCTCAAAAAGAAAGTCTTTTGGGGAGGTAAATGGAAAGGAAATCTTCTTATCCCTGATGCTGATTTGGAGATTGAAGGAGCAAATCAAACAACCCAACTTTCAAATTTAAATATTGAATTCGATGATTATAATTTGAATATCATCAGCGGAGTCATTCAAACTCAAAATTCCAAAGCAAAGGTTAAAGGCGTCATAAAAAATGTATTAAATGACTTTGATGAAAGCTATGAGCTCCAAATCACGGGAGACGAGTGGAATATAGAAGAGCTAAAGAAGTGGAAAATTTGGGAAGCCGATTTCACTGGAAATGATGGTCCTGAATTTAATTCCAATTATGCTCTTACAATTGCTACCGATAGGGTCAGCTTCAAAAATTTTTTAGGAACTGAGGCTCGATGCCTAGTTAAAGGGAAAGGGTATAACGCCAAAACTAATGATTTTTTTATACGCCAATCGGGAGGTACTATATCAAGTATAGTTGAATGGCGACCTTTCAAAGAGAGCGGAGGACAACTCAGAATTAACGGGTTAGTAAAAAATACTAGTTTAAAAGGAATTTTTCAGTCATTTCAAAATTTTAATCAAAATGAACTCACGGATAAAAATTTATCCGGTAATCTCAATGCAAACGGAGAAATAAGGATTGATTTCAATCGGAAGTTCGACATATTATATGAAAATATTCTTGCAGATATTGAATTCAAAGTGAACGATGGTAATCTAACAAATTTCAAAACACTTGATGCCCTCAGGAGATTTACAGAAGTGGAAAAGTTATCAAATATTAAATTTGGCGAATTCACAAACCGAGTTCGAATAGCCAACAAAATGATCATTATTCCTGAAATGACTCTAGAAAATAGCGCACTTACTCTCAAAGTTGAGGGGACAAACGGCTTTGATGGGAAAATGAACTTTTTGATTCAAATGCAACTCAGAGAGCTTATGGGTAATAAAAAAACAATCCGTTCTAAAAGATTAGACGATTTTATACAAGAAAAAAATAATCAAGAAAAAGTATGGATACCCCTAAGAATGACTGGGTACCCGGAAAATTTAAAATTCAGTATTGATACCAAAAAAATAGGTGAAGATGTAAAATTGAATATTAAAAATGATTGGAAAAAACAGGGTGAGGATTTAAAAAGCCTTTTTAATAACAAGAAAAGAGATAAAAAAGAAGAAACTGAATACGAATTTATTTGGGAAGAAGAGCCGGATACAAACCGTTCATTCAGTCAGTTAGATCGTTCGTTCAATGAATCGCTCTAAATCTTGAACTCAAGATTAGTAAAAAAGAATTTTAACTAAATTTGTGTCAATGAGAACAATTACACTCTTATTTTTAATTCTTGGGTTAGGGTTAACAGCAAATGGCCAATCCAATCCAAACGAGATGAACGAATGTGGGATTTTTTACCCTAATGCTTTCTCCCCAAATAGAGATAATACGAATGATGAGTTTCGTGTAATTATTCAAAATGATTGCAGCCCAATCACTTATCACTTAAGAATTTTTGATAGATATGGTAGACTTGTTTTTGAAAGTATCGATCCAAATGAATCATGGGATGGCGAATACAATGGACGACAAGTAAAAGAAGGAGTCTATCTATGGCAACTTCAAGCCAATTATAATGTCCCTAGCGGGTCTGAATCTGTCCGCCTAGACGAGAGAGGTAGTTTAGTTTTAATGAGGTAATTTCATCTTCATTAAAACTAAATTAATTTTAATGACCAATACCCTAAAATTCAGTCTTCTTTCATTTTTTTTAAGCTTTAATTGGATCTCGTTTAAGGCACAATCGCAATCATTAAAGTTTGAACTAGAAATTGCGAAACCTAGTTCAGGAGAAATTCTAAAAAAAGGAAACTGGATGATCTCCTTGAAAGATAAGAATGGACTTATAATTCTTCAAGAAGTGGTTCCTTTCAAAAACAGAAAGCAGCTATGTGAACTGCAAGTTCCGGAGTTTGGAATATACTCTGCGTCATTTTATCTCGACCTTAATCTGAATAAAACACTTGATAAAGGTTTTTTTGGCCAGCCAAAAGAACCCTACGGGTTTTCAAATAATGTTAGAAATTATTTAAAACAGCCCTCTATTGAATCTCAGCAGTTTAAATTCAACAATAACGACAGCATATATAAAATAGTCCTTGACTACCATTTCATCGGAATTTAAATCAATAAAAAGTCATTCACGGAATCTTGAAATTCCGATGGATTTTCAGAGTGTACCCAATGACCTGCACCAGATATACTATCTAAATTTGCCATGGGGAAAATCTGCATAATGTTTAGCCAATCATCATCTAAAATATATTGACTATTCATTCCTCGGATAAACAAAACGGGCCCAGAAAAGTGGCTCTCAAAAGCCAACTCCTCGCCTATTCGACTAATTTGTGATTCGATGATTTTTAGATTAAGCTTCCACCCCAATTTTTTATCAGCTTTCCATTCGAGGTTCTTCAAAATGAATTGTCTCAAGCCCCAATCCAAAATCTGTTCTTCTAAAGCTCGATCTGCTTCTGCTCTACTTGACAATTGATTAAAATCCAGAGAATTCATTGCCTCGAGGATTTCCGAATATTGAACAGGATAATGTTTAGGTCCAATATCTACAATTACCATCTTCTCGACATATTTCGGGTACTTACATGCAAATTGCATTAAAGCCTTACCACCCATACTATGACCAATCCATTTAACTGAAGATTTATCGTGAAATTTATTCTCAAAATACAATTTTAAATCCTCTACCATATCTGAATAAGAATGAGAACTCATATGAGGTGATCGGCCATGATTTCTAAGGTCTATCAAATGAACTTGGAATCCCATATTCGACCACTTTCGGGCATGAGAAGCCCAATTGTCACCCATACCAAATAATCCATGTAAAACAACCAAAGGGGGCCCTTCTTCTCCAATAATCTTAGAATGCAGCTCAACCTCCCTCATTATTCAAGAATTTTTCGATTTCCATTTATTTGCTAATTCCAATTGGTATAAATATCGTTGGACTGAATTTTCTAAACCCATATAAATAGCATCTGAGATTAACGCATGCCCAATGCTAACCTCTAATAATCCGTTTACAGATTTTGCAAAAAATTCTAAATTATTTAAATCTAAATCATGACCAGCATTTACTCCCAAACCATTTTCCATTGCGACTTTACTGGCATTGACATATGGAATAACAGAAGCCTGCTTATTCAATTGATATTCTTTAGAATAATTCTCAGTGTAAAGCTCTATCCGATCTGCGCCAATTTTGGCTGCAAACTCGATTTTTTGATTATCACATTCGATAAAAATTGATGAACGAATGTTTTTTTCACTCAACTCTTTAATGACATCCTTTAAAAAATCATAATTAGAGATGGTATCCCACCCAGAATTACTTGTCAAAACATCTGGACTATCAGGGACCAAAGTCACCTGATCCGGCTTACATTCAATAACTAAATCAATAAAAGACTTATTAGGGTACCCTTCTATATTATATTCAGTTTTTACTACTTCTCTTAGTGCTTTGGCATCCGAGTATCTTATGTGACGTTCATCAGGACGGGGATGAACGGTTATACCTTGAGCACCAAATTCCTGACAATATTTTGCAGCAAGACATACATTGGGGATATCACCGCCTCTAGCATTACGAAGCGTTGCAATCTTATTAATATTTACAGAAAGCCTTGTGGGTTTTTTTAACATAAAAACAAAGGTAAAACAAGCATAAATTAAACTATTCAATCAATTTCAGAAAATAAGTCTTAATAAGTCTAAAATCCCCTCTTTTGGCTAACTTCGCATTAGTTATGGAATGGCATAAATTTATCATTAAGGAAAATCAAAATTTTCAATTGAATAGTTTAAGAAGCAAAATTCGTGACGATTTATCTCATCCCATGAGAGAATATAAACCTATTATAGAAGATAATGTTTACAAAGGTTTTCGAGGAAAAGACGCAGAACTCCTTAAACCTGCAATTTTGCAAATAGATTCTAATATAATTGATGCTCTTTCAATAATAGAAAATTATGATCTTGACTTTATTGCAGTTTGCGATGAAAATGAGTTTCTTGGAATAGTCACCTTAAATGATATCATCAAAAACATAGCTTCGATATATAGTTTTAAAGAGCCAGGATCCAGCATTTGGTTTTACTGTTCGGATAATAAGCCAGTTTCCTCAGAATTAATACATTCTTTAGAGTTAGAAAATATACGAGTCCTGACTTTTTCGGTAGATTTTATTGAGGATATACATCGGTACTTGAATTATATACGGATTAATCAATTAGACCCTAATCAAACCCTCAAAACACTTGAAAGGCTCGGTTGTGATATCAAAGGTTACTATCCCAAAGGGTCGAGAGCAATGGAGTTTGAAAAAAAACTTGAGCATCTAAGTCATTTTTTGAGTATCGAATAAATGAAAAAAATTGTAATCTTTGGAAAACGTATTCCTAACGAAGTTCAGACATTTATTGAGAGAACCATAGATTCTTTAGTACAAGAAGGATGCTCCATATTTATTTATGAAAGATTTCAAACTCGAATCAACGAACATTGGGGCCTGAATTGGAATTTTCCAGAGTTTAAAAGTCGTGAAGATATTTTGAAGTCACAACCAGACTTCTTGTTGGTAATCGGAGGAGATGGTACATTTTTAGACGCTACTACTCTTGTTGAAGGAACAGATATACCAATAATAGGATTAAACACAGGTAGACTAGGTTTTTTAGCAAATATTACCAGAGATGAAGCCCCTATGGCTCTAAAGTCAATACTCAAAGGAGATTATACCATTGATGAAAGAAATGTTCTTGAGGCTCAGACGAGCTCTGATGAAATTATTGACCCTAATTTTGCATTGAATGAAATTGCAGTTAGCAGAAAAGGGACAACTAGCATGATTTCAGTTCACGTTTATTTAAATGGCAACTTCCTCAACACTTATTGGGCTGACGGTTTACTTATCTCAACTCCTACTGGATCTACCGGGTATAATTTGAGTTGCAGCGGACCGATCCTATTACCTGGATCAAACAATTTCATAATTACCCCAATAGCACCACATAATTTGACTGTACGGCCTCTTGTAATTCCCAATACGGACACAATTACACTTAAAATTGAAGCTAGAGAAGGTAATTATCTTGCTTCACTCGACTCAAGAGTATTTACACTGGAGTGTGAAACTGAGCTAACAATAAAAAAATCAAATTACCGTTTTAAATTGGTTAGAACTGAGTTTTCCGATTTCTCTTCTACCTTAAGGAACAAGCTTCTTTGGGGACAAGATAGACGAAACTAAATTGATTGAATTCATATCTTTGCAAGCCTAATTATGTTAGATAGAAACTTTCTAAGCACAACGATATTAATTTTATTTCTGCCCCTGATTCTCAAAGGTCAGATATCTCAAGAAATATCTGTTGGATATCAACTCCATCAATTAATAGGAGACATCGGGGTTAATAAATTGCAATTATTGGATGGCGCTGGAAATCTGAATTACCGAATTCAAAAACATCCTCACTATGCTTTTCACCTGGGGTTTAGCCAAGGAATATTGCATGGAGATGACTCATTATCTTCTTTCTCGGAGAAAGTAGAGAGAAACATTGCTATTCAAACCCCTTACCAAGCTTTTAACGCAAGGGTAGAAATAGATTACTTTTCTCAATTAATACCCTCTTATAATTTTCAACAAACACCATATATTTTCGGTGGTATTGGTCTAATATCATTTAATCCAATGGGGAATTATCAAGGTGAGTGGTTAGAGCTTCAACCTCTTGGCACAGAGGGACAAGGAACAATTTTAAATTCGGAGCCCCTTTACAGTAAAAGAGCCTGGACTTTACCATTTGGAATTGGCTGGAGAGCGCAATTAAACAGTCTTTGGGTATTTAGTATTGAAGCAATGTGGACTCTTACATCCACTGATTACCTTGATGATACGCATAACCTATATGCAGATGCGGGGCTTTTAGAAATAGAAAAAGGAGAAATAGCCAGTTATTTCTCAAACCCAAGCAATACTTTATTCGAAACAGGTACACCTCGCGGAAATCCACAAAATAACGATTCCTATTTTGCCTTGAGCCTTAAATTTGGCATCCATATTGAGGCTTTCATGGAACAATGTGCTAAATTTCTTCACAAATGAAAAATCTTGTTCCCAGTCATATAGCAATTATAATGGATGGAAATGGTCGCTGGGCTAAAAATCAAGGCTTCAAAACTCGCATTCGCGGTCATGAGGTTGGAGTTGATGCTTTAAGAAATGCAGCTAAATATGCTTCGAAAATTGGTATAAAATTTTTAACAGTATATGCATTTTCTCAAGAAAATTGGAGACGGCCTAAAACCGAAGTTGATGCCTTAATGTCGATTCTGGTATCAAGCTTAAATAATGAAGTTCAAACATTGCAAGAAAATGGAATTCGGTTGAATGCAATAGGAAATAAAGAAAATCTTCCAAAAAAATGCAGAACAGAACTAGATGAAGCAATATTAGCTACTGCCTCGAATAACAAAATGACATTAACATTGGCACTTAGCTATAGCTCGAGACAAGAAATTACAAGTGCAACAAAAAAGATTGCAAAAAAAATAATAACTGGAGAAATTAGTATTGATGAGATTAACGAAAATATGTTCTCTGATGAACTTAGTACGTCTAAAATACCAGATCCAGAACTTTTAATACGAACCAGTGGTGAAAAAAGAATTTCCAATTTTTTACTCTGGCAAATAAGTTATACCGAATTAATTTTCCTTAACGTACTTTGGCCTGATTTTTCTGATGAGCATTTTGAAGAGGCAATATTAGAATTTAATAATCGCCAACGTAGATTGGGTATGACAAGTGAGCAAATTGTAAAACAATATTGAGTAAATGAATAAATTCATCGCTATAGCTTTTGCTTTATTTTACCTTGGGTGTCCAACATTGATTTTATCACAAACTTATGGGGATGTTGGACTCTCTTTAAACTCGCCAATAGAAATCCAACCAGATACAGATTATGAAATTGGTTCAATTCAAATAAAAGGTGCTGATCAGCTAGATCCGACAATGGTGAGTCTTTTATCAGGACTAAATGTAGGAGATAAAGTGCAATTCCCTTCAGATAAAGTTGCAAAGGCAGTTCGAAACCTATGGGAACAGGAATTATTTGATGATGTGCAACTATACATAACCAAAAAAATTGAAAGGGTAGTTTACCTGGAATTTCGACTAAAAACTTTACCCAAATTGAGTAAGTTCTATTTTACTGGAATAAAAAAAGCAAAGCAAGATGCAATAAGAGAACTACTTGACCTAAAGAGAGGTAAAGTAGTTTCAAAAAATTTATTAATTACATCTTCCAATGCAATAAAAAAATATTTTATCGAGAAGGGCTTTTTGGAGGCTGATGCTGAAATCACTTCGTTTCAAGACAGCTCTCTTTTGGATGCTGTAATCTTGAAAATTGATGTCAATCCTGGAGAGCGATTGAAAATCGAAGAGATTGTCTTCAAAGGGAACAAGTCTATTTCCGATAAGAAATTACGAAAAGTAATGGATGATACCCATCGTTATCGATGGTGGAATATATTCGGTATATCAAAACTTTTAAAGGAAAAACTAGAAAGTGACAAGAGTCTTATAGTCGAAGCATATAATGAGGCGGGGTTCAGAGATATGCGCATAAAATCTGATACTTTTTATAAAACCCCAGAGAATAAATTAATCATTGAATTTGAAATTCAAGAAGGGCGACCGTATCATTATAAATCAGTTTCATTTTATGGGAATAGTAAATACAGCACAGAAATTCTTCAAAGCATATTGAAAATAAAAGCTGGTGATCGTTTCAATTCCAAAGCGCTTTATTCAAGAGTGAATGGGGATCCAGATGGAAATGACATTTCTTCTCTATACTTAAACAATGGATATTTATTCGCCAATGTAATACCGGTTGAAGTTAAAGTTGAAAAAGACTCTATTGATTTAGAGATTCGAATCAGGGAAGGCAAACAAGCGACAGTGAGAAAAGTAATTGTAAATGGTAATGAAAGAACTAATGATCACGTGATTTATAGAGAAATAAGAACTCGACCGGGTGACTTATTTTCAAAATCAGATATCATGAGAACTGTAAGAGAGCTTGGACAACTTGGCTACTTTGATCCACGACAGATAACACCTGTCCCGATACCCGATCCTATTACTGGAACAGTAGACTTAGAATATACAGTAGTTGAACAATCGACGAGCCAATTAGAACTCCAAGGAGGCTGGGGGCGATTTACCGTAGTAGGAACATTGGGATTAAATTTTAATAATTTTTCTGCTAGAAATATTTTCAATAAACGTGCTTGGCAACCATTACCAACTGGAGACGGTCAAAATATAACGATAAGAGCACAGACTAACGGAACTTTCTATAGCTCATATAATTTCAGTTTTACGGAACCATGGTGGGGAGGGAAGAAACCAAATTCTGTGACTTTCTCTGCTTATCATAATACCATGAATTACAGTGGTCAGCAAACAGTTGACTCTTTAGCTCAAAAAATTGGAATTACCGGAGTAACACTTGGACAAGCTAGAAGATTAAAATGGCCTGATGATTATTTTACACTTTTTCAATCATTCGAATACCGAAGATTTAATATAAATAACTATCCCCTTGTTGGTGCCAGTTTTACCAATGGCATTGCGAATTCTGTAGCCTATACTTTCAACCTAAGAAGAGACAATAGAGATCTACCAATATTCCCAACCCGAGGCTCTAGTATTGGGTTTACATTAGAAGCGACACCTCCTGTATCACTATTAGATGGAAGAGATTACTCTAAACTCTCACCTACTGAAAAATTTCGATTTATCGAATACCATAAATGGAAATTTACGGGAGATTATTATGCCCAGATAGCCAAAAATTTTGTTATCAAATCATATTCTGAATTTGGGTTTCTCGGTTCCTATAATAAAGACTATGGTCTTCCTCCATTTGAAAGATATTATTTAGGCGGAGACGGCCTTCAGAATTTTGTTCTTGATGGACGAGAGGTTATTGGTTTAAGGGGGTATACCAACTTTAGTTTAACTCCTGATGGAGGCGGTGCATTATACAACAAATTCACAACAGAACTTCGGTATCTTTTATCGCCGAATCCTCAGGCTCAAATATTTGTTCTTGCCTTTGCGGAAGCTGGTAATAATTATGACAATTTTGCAGACTACAGGCCTTTTGAATTAAAACGTTCTAACGGAGTTGGTTTAAGGATATTTATGCCAATGTTTGGACTGTTAGGTGTAGACCTTGCATACGGTTACGATAACCTTCCAGGAACATCAGGACCCTCTGGATGGCAAACTCACTTTGTTCTAGGTCAGCAATTTTAATACAATGATTAGAAATCTTATTATAGTAATTGTACTTTTATTAACCTCATCAGGTTATGGACAAAGACTTGCATATGTTGACACTCACAAAATTCTAAACTCTATCCCTGAATACAAGCAATCTAAGCTAGAAATAAGTAGACTAAGTATTAAATGGGAAGATGAAATAGCGGCGTTATTTGCAAGTGTCAGCGAGCAAAAGAATCAACTAGAAGTGGAAAAAGTCCTTTTGACACCTGAAATGATATCCGAAAGAGAAAAAGCGATTAAAGCTTTAGATGACTCGGCAAGAATAAAACAAATTAAATATTTTGGCCCAGAAGGTTTGTTATTTAAGAAAAGAGAAGAAATGGTATCTCCTATCCAAGCTCTTATCGCAGGTGCAATAAAAGAAATAGCTCGCAAAAAGAAACTTGACTTTGTTTTTGATAAAGGTTCATCCTTAAGTGTTGTATATGCAAATGAATCGAATGATATTACTTCTGATATTCTTAAACAACTTGGTTACTGAATTACTACTTTTACATTATGAAAAAATCTATTATACTTTCCGCCATTCTGGCAATTTCCATTATACCAACCTTTGCTCAAAATGGGGTTGGCCATATAAATGTTGATAGCTTATTAGTTGAAATGCCTGATTATAAAGCAGTTATGACAACTCTTCAGGCAGAACAGGCTAAGTTTGAAGCGGAAGCAAAGGAAATGAATGCAGAATTAGAAAAAGGAGCTCAAACATTACAGGCGAATGCGGGCACATGGACCGAATTGAGACAGCGCCAAGAGCAATCCAGGCTGCAAGAGGCATACAACAACATTCAAGAGTATATGCAAAGTGCGCAGCAGCAACTTCAAGCAAAGGAAATCGAATTAATTACTCCTGTGCTAGAAAAACTGCAAAATGCAATTGACGAAGTGGCTCAAAGCATGAAACTGAATTATGTTCTAGATGCTTCTCAAAGTAAAGGAATGGTAATTTATTCAAAAGGCGGAACGAATTTAAAATCTGCTGTTAAAGAAAAATTAGGATTTTAATGAACTCTTCAAACGGTCCTATTGGACTGTTTGACTCAGGAGTTGGTGGGTTAACAGTCGCGAGGGCAATAGCCAGAAGACTACCTAAAGAAGATATTCTATACTTCGGGGATACGGCACACTTGCCATACGGAGAAAAATCTCCAGATTCGATAAGAAAATTCTCCCTTGAGATTGCTAATCATTTAATTAAAAAAGGGGCAAAAATTATTGTTATTGCATGTAATTCAGCATCTGCAATAGCATATGAGTTCCTCTCCGAAAAGCTTGATATACCGGTATTTAATGTTATTGATCCAATCATCCAAGAACTTGAAAAATGTAAATCTCAAAACATAGGAATTTGGGGAACTAGAGCTACAATTAATTCAAATGTTTACCAGAAAAAACTGAAAAAATCATTACCTAATGCAAAGGTTCGAAGCACTGCGACTCCATTATTAGTTCCCTTAATAGAGGAAAATCAATTAAAAGGTAATATCACAGAATCATTAATTAAATACTACTTAGACAAGTCAGAAGTAAATGATGTGCACCATCTTGTTCTTGCATGTACTCATTATCCATTGATCGCCTCTCAAATTAGCAAACAATTGAAAAGTCGGGTAAAACTTTTAAGGACACCTTCAATTGTAGCAGAACATCTAGAGATTGAGTTAAAAAAAATGGAATTATTAAAGAAAGATAATTCTTCAATTAATTACCACTTTACTGTTTCTGATATTACCCCTACTTTCAAAAAAATTGGAAAAATATTCTTTGGTGCTGGCATTAATTTTGAAGAAGAAAATATTTGGGAATCAAATAGCATCTGAGACAATTTTTGCACTAAGTAAACATAAAGGGATTCCCCCTCCAGGATGAGCCGAACCTCCACAAAAATAAAGATTCCTTAAAGCTCTTTGATTAGGGTGTCTTAAGAAAGCCGAAAATGCAGAATTGCTACTGGATCCATACAAAGAGCCTTTCTCACTGCTGGTTTTAGACTGTATTTTAATTGGATCAAGATATTCTTCGCATTCAATCAATGAAGAAATATCATGCCCTAATATTCTTTTAATTTTATCTAAGATCAAATTTTTCGCCCGCAACCTAATTGATTTCCAATCTTGGCCACAATCGCTAGGAACATTTATCATAACAAACCAATTTTCTGAATTCTTAGGGGCATCTTGTATTATGTTCTTTGATGTGATATTGATATAAACGGTTGGGTCAGATGAGAGATTATACGATTTAAATAAGCTATCGAATTCCTCTTTATAGTCTTTACTAAATAAAATGTTGTGTAAATCCAATTCTGGAAAATTCGATTTTATACCCCAATAAAAAATTAGCGCTGAAGAACTCCGTTCTTGTGTCAAAATTTTAACGGGCTCTTTTAAATGAGGAAGTAATTTTTGATAAGTTGGGGTAATATCCATGTTGCTTACGACAATATCCGAGCTAAAAACAAGTTCTTTATTCCCTCTTTTAACAATAATACCTTGAGCCTCTTTTCTATCTGATATTATCTTCAATACCTTTTCATTGAAATGAAAGTTAACTCCCTGACGTGTGGCAAGATTAACCAGGCTATTTGTTATATCAATCATACCTTTTTCAGGAAGAAATGTTCCAAAACCAAATTCTAAATGAGGTATCATACATAGAGTTCCAGGCGCGCGAAAAGGACTAGATCCATTAAAAGTAGCATACCTATCAAAAATCTGAATCATATGAGCGGTTCTAAATCGTCGGCTATGCACACTGTGCATCGAGGAGAATAATTTTAAAGAGGGAATTGCTAGAATAGTTCTAAAGATGGAGAATCTTAAATATGTCTTCAGCCTATGTAGAGACCTCTTCAAAAAGAATTCAGAAGTAGACTCATACTGTTTTTTAGCTAGTTTTAAATGTGATCGAATTGCTTCACCGGACTCCCCTAGCTTCGTTTCGGCTTCTCTTGTAAACTTATCTATGTCAGAATATGCAGTCAACGACTTCCCATCTTCCCAAAAATACCGACACGATTCATCTTTCTTTATATAATTAAAATATTCTCTCGGGTTCTCACCACATAATTCAAATAATTCATCAACATTTTGAGGTAGCGTAAATAAACTTGGGCCCGCATCAAATCGATATTTACCTAATTTGATTTGACTAAGCTTACCACCGGGGTATTCGTTGCTCTCATGCACATGGACCTCAAATCCTTTTTTTGCTAATCTTATTGAGGCAGCGATTCCAGCGATCCCTGAACCGATAATTCGAACTACTTTTTTTTCCATTCTATTAGAGCCTTACGAACACTTCCATTTTTTTTTAAGAGCTCCAGAGAGTCTTTTTCATTAATTCCCTCCAATTTATTGAGCATTTTTACACCTCTTTTTAAAAGCTTTTCATTTGTCAATTGCATGTCAATCATCATATTACCTTCAACATGACCAAGTTTTATCATTAAAGATGTGGATAGCATATTCAATACCATTTTTTGGGCAGTCCCAGACTTCATTCTTGTACTTCCAGTCAGAAATTCCGGCCCAACAGTAATTTCTATTGGATGATCTACCTGTTTTGATATTGGCGAATCTTCATTACAAACTATGCATGCCGTCAAACATCCAAAATTCTTAGCAGCCTTTAATCCTCCCAATACATATGGTGTTTTGCCACTAGCAGCGAGACCAATTACTGAATCATATTTATTCACTTTACAATTTTCTAAATCAATCCATGCTTGATTTAGGTCATCTTCAGCATTTTCAACAGCCTTTCGAATTGCTTGGTCTCCACCAGCAATTATTCCATGAACCAAACCATGATCAACTCCAAAAGTTGGCGGGCACTCTGATGCATCTAATATCCCTAGTCTTCCTGAAGTGCCTGAGCCAATATAAAATAGCCTACCACCTTCTAACATTTTTTTAAAAACTGCATCAACTAACAATTCAATTTTGGGAATTTCTTTTTTTACCGCTCCTGATACTTTATGATCTTCATTATTTATATTAATCAATAACGAATTCGTATTCATAATCTCTAAATTCTCATAAAATGAGTCTGACTCGGTAATCATATTCAATCTTTTATTTTTTTTAATACCGCAACATAATAACCATCAGAGTCCTTATTAACAGGCGATAATCTTTTTTGTTCTTGTAATTCAAATACAGTCTTATTTCGATTCAAAAACTTATAAATCTGATCCTCATTTTCTGAGGGAAGGATGCTGCACGTGGCATAAATAAGAATTCCACCTGGCTTTAACAAAGACGAATAGGTATCTAAAATTTCTTGCTGTAATTGAATGGTATCTGCTAAAATTTTTGAGTTCAATTTCCATTTAATATCCACATCTCTACGAATTACTCCTGTCCCGCTACAAGGGACGTCTAATAACAATTTAGATGACCAATTTGAAATTTTCTGTAGGTCTTTTTTATCCTTATAATGAAGTGTTTTTATACAAGTGACACCGGCACGATTTGCCCGAGATTCAAGCTCTTTAAGTTTTTTTCTATTAGTGTCAATACATAATATTTCGCCCCTATTATTAATCTTTGCCGCCAGAGATAAAGCCTTACCTCCTGCACCTGAGCAACAATCTATAATTTTATCCCCTTCAACAGGATTAAGAAAATTAGGTATGAGTTGAGATCCACCATCTTGAATTTCAAAAAGTCCAGATTTAAAACTAGTTAGATTTTTTAAATTCTTTCTTTTTTTTAGCACAATAGCCTCTGCAGAAATTTGAGTTTCCCTTGATTCGATCCCTTCCGCTGATAAAATTTTTAATAACTCATCCTTGGTTGTTTTCAAAGTATTTGCTCTAAGAATAACATTCGCCTCTTGGTTTAAAGCCTGAGAAATAGATACCCATTCTTTTCCCAATTCTTTTTCGGCAATTTTATCAAACCACGGTGCATAACTCTGAGCAATACCTATAGATAGATCTTTTGGAGTACTAAGAGTCTCCTCAATAGCCCAACTCCGGTAAACTTCGAAAAGTTCATTTAATTTATCTTTTGATAAGCTTGACTCCTCACCTTTTAAAAACCATAACAACCTCCACCAGCGTATCATTTCGTATGAATGTTTTGCAACAAATGCTCTGTCCCTTGAGCCCCATTTTTTTTTTGATTTGAGTTGATTTTCTATAATCCTGTGAGCATAAATCTTTGAGCTAAAAGACTCTTTTAAGATTTCCAAAATACCATTAAGAAGGTTACTATGTATTCTCAAAGGTTCCATGTTTCGGGATTTTGCAATCGATATAAATCAGAATAAATACCCTTTGAATTCAATAGCTCTGAATGATTCCCTTGCTGAACCATATGACCCTTATCAAATACTAATATTCTATCTGCTAAATGAACAGCACTGAGTCTTTGTGTTATAATTATGGTAGTCACTGTTTCCAATTCACTTTTTAAAGCTGAAAGAATTTTTGACTCAGTATCTGTATCTACGGCACTTAATGCATCATCAAACAATACAATTCTAGGTTTCTTGATCAATGCTCTTGCAATGCTGAGCCGTTGTTTTTGACCACCTGATAGCGTAACTCCACGCTCGCCAACAAGAGTATCATAGCCTTCTGAAAACCCACTTATATCTGAAGAAAGACTGGCTAAATCAGCAAAAAATTTAACCTGATCTAATGAAGCCTCATGACATCCGAATGAAATATTATCGGCTATACTATCGCTAAACAAAAATGGATCTTGTGGGACTGTTCCTATTTGACTACGAAGTTTCTTAAGTGATATATTTTTTATTTCAATGTCATCAATAAAAATCTCTCCTTCTGTGGGTTCTATCATACGATTCATCAGTGATGCAAAAGTGGTTTTACCCGAGCCTGTTTTTCCAACAATAACAATTGTCTCTCCAGCTTTTATTTTCAGATTCAAATCAATAATGGCTTTTTTACCATTTTCAGGATATATGAACGAAACATTTTTGAAATTTATAAATCCACGAATTTCATCTGGATGGACGACATTTTCATGATCCCTAATTTTAGGTTTTGTTTTTAAAAAATCATTAATTCTCTCCATTGAAGCCTCTGCTCTTTGAACCATACTCATTACCCAGCCAATACTTGCTACAGGCCATGTCAAAAGGTTAACATAATAAATAAATTCTGCAATAACTCCTGGGCTGAGTCTTCCTCCAATAACTCCTTCACCCCCAATCCAAACAGCAATAAGGGTGCTCAATCCTACTAAAAGAAGAAGTAAGGGCATAAACAAAGCGTTTACTCGGTATAATCGTTCATTTTTTTTAAATGAAGTATTAGCACTAATCGCATAACGCTCAGTTTGTTCTTTTTCCAGGCCAAAGGATTTCAAAACCCTTAAACCAGAAAAAGTTTCTTGAGCCAATGTGCTTATAGCTGACTGCTGTTCCTGTAATTCGTGACTTCTACGATTTATTAAGCCTGAGACTTTATAAATACTCCAAACTAAAATCGGCATTGGAGCCAGTGTTAAAAGAGAAAGCTTTAAATCCACTGAAAACATAAAAACAAGAGTAATAATGGCAGCAAAAGCAGTATTAATAGTATACATCAAAGAAGGGCCCAGATACATTCGAACTTTGCTCACATCTTCCGAAATTCTATTCATTAAATCCCCGGTGCTATTATTTTTCAAAAACGAACTATCCAACTTTTGATAGTGATCATAGATATCATTTTTTAAATCGTATTCAATATGCCTTGACATTACAATTAATGTTTGGCGCATCAAAAAAGTAAAAAAACCTTTTAATATACTCATCGCAAGAATGAGCAATCCGTATCTTATTAAAGATTTTCGCAAGCCTGTGTTTAGCTTACTTGATTCATTTGAAATTGCATTAGCAACCTGATCAAAAGCCTCCCTTACATAGATAGCGGGATAAACTGAGAAGCTTGCTGATAAAACAACAAAAAAAATCCCACTTAATAAAAGCCATTTATACTTCCAAAAATAAGAGTTTAAAGTCCACAAGGATTTCATCTCCTAAAGGTAATACAAGGCATTTTGAGATTATATTAATACGAATCAAATTAACATAAATTCAGTATTAAAAAATAATTATTGACTTTTTTAAGTCTGCAGAATTCCTGGATTGTATGGTCTTTGAATAGGCGCGTTATTAGCAGCTTCTATTCCTTGAGATATTACCGATCGAGTATCAGCAGGGTCTATAACAGAATCAACCCACATCTGCGATGCTGCATAATAAGGTGACATATGTTTTTTATATTTCTTATGAATATTCGCCAACATAGTTTTTTCATCTTCAGCAGACAATTCTTTAGATCGAGATTTTTCGATTTGAAGAAGAACTTTTGCTGCCTGATCTCCCCCCATCACAGCTATTTTAGCTGTTGGCCATGCCACGATAAGTCGTGGATCGTAGGCTTTTCCACACATTGCGTAATTTCCAGCTCCAAAAGAGTGACCAACAATAATTGTGAATTTTGGTACAACGGAATTTGCAACCGCATTCACTAGCTTAGCTCCGTCTTTTATTATACCACCATGTTCTGCTTTTGATCCAACCATGAAACCCGTGACATCCTGAAAAAATACCAGTGGTATGTTTTTTTGATTACAATTTGCAATAAAACGGGCTCCCTTGTCTGCTGAGTCTGAGTAAATCACACCTCCAATTTGCATCTCGCCTTTTGCATTTTTTATTATTTGACGGTCATTTGCAACTATCCCAACTGACCAGCCATCTATTCGAGCATATGCAGTGATCAATGTTTTTCCAAAATCTTTTTTGTATTCTATAAAAGAATTTGCATCTACGATACATTCCAATAAAGAATGCATTGAATATTGCTCAGACCCTGATGGAATTCGTTCATACAGTTTGTCTTGATTCAAAGGATCTAATGATGCATTTCTGCTAAAACCTGCTTTGGATGTTTCGCCCAACTTGTCCACAATCCCGCGTAAGGTTGATATTGCTTCCTCATCGTTTTTCACCTTATGATCAATAACACCTGATATCTGTGTTTGAGATATTGCACCACCTAAAGTTTCATTATCAATATCTTCACCGATAGCTGCCTTCACCAGATAGCTGCCTGCTAAAAAAATACTTCCTGTTTCCTCAACAATAATGGACTCGTCACTCATTATTGGTAAATAGGCACCACCGGCCACACAGGGACCCATTACTGCCGATAATTGAGGAATACCATGGCTACTCATAACGGCATTATTTCTAAAAATCCTTCCAAAGTGCTCTTTATCAGGAAATATTTCATCTTGCATGGGCAAGAATACGCCTGCTGAATCCACTAAATAAAGAATTGGTATTCTGTTTTCCATCGCCAATTCCTGGGCACGAAGATTTTTTTTAGCCGTCATTGGAAACCATGCCCCTGCCTTTACGGTAGGATCATTAGCAACTATTATGCACATGCGGTCTCTTACTTTTCCCATTACAACCACCACTCCCGCAGCGGGAGCTCCTCCATAATTTTCATACATACCTTCCGCTGAAAATGCACCGATTTCAAAAGAACGAGTATTTAAATCTAAAAGCAATTTCACCCTTTCGCGTGCGCTTAATTTCCCTTGACTAGAGAGCTTTTCTAATTTTTTTTTACCACCGCCTTTATGAATTATTCCCAGACGTCTATTTGTCTCTGCAATCAGCATTTTTATTTCATCGACGTTTTTATTTCTTTTTATTGACATATCTATAATTTAAAATTGCTAATATGATAAAGATTCTTCTTTCAAAGGTTTATTACTCAAAATCCATTCTGCTGATTTTATCCAAATTTTATCTTGAGGGGAAGGGTCAGATAAAAAAAGTATAAGCCTTAATCCATTATCTATTTTTTGAAGAAAAAGAGCATCTGAAATTTTATCTCCCAATAAATCACCATACCAAAAAAGTTCAGGGACACAATTATTTATAGTGTCGACTAAGCTTGGTCCAATATCCTGAGAAAGATCATTATTCTCCTCTCCGTCTGGGCTAATAGTAACAATTAATGAATAATTTTCAATACTGCCACAAATACCATTAGATAAGACGGCTCCCATTGCATTAAGTGTGAGTCTGTCAGCATTATTATTTTGAAAAAACGTAAAACTTTTACCTGGATAAAATGAGGGAATACTGGGATCATTTACACCAATATAACCTGTATCAATTGCAATAGGACAGCCGAATAAAAAATGACTTCCAAAATCCCTATTATGCCTTATATCAAATTCTAATTCCCCTGGATTCAGTGGGAATTGACTTAAGATTATTTGAGGGTTAACATTAAATATCTTAGTGATTCCCTCATCTGAAATAACAATTGCGTACCACCTCAAAGAAAGATCAATTTCACTAATATTTCCAAAATAATTATATGCCTCGGTTATAATTTGATACTGATTCGACTCTATTAATTTCATTCTCTTTCTCTCATCTCCTGCTATTCCACCTTCCTCTAACCAAAGTATTAAGGAATCTCGGAAATATCCCGACTGTTTGCCATGGATAATTTTTATGAGGCTATCACTAGGCCATTTATATTTATTTGAAATTAATATTAATCGTAATAACTGATATTCAGAAAGTTGATACCATTTTTCCTCAGTTTCAGATAAAATAGACTTTATCTGCACAGAATCGATGTCTAAATTTTTATAAATAGAGAATTTCTGATTTATAATCGAATCAATTCTGAATATTGAATCTTCAACGAGTTTCGAACCGTTCGAGGAATATGTATTAACCAAACTATCCAATTGCCCAAATAGAGCTTGAGAGATCAGGAATATTGATAATATTATAATCCTCCGCATCAATAATTTTTCTTTTTGCTCTTTCTAAGCCTTTCCCAAACAAAGTAAGAGACAAGCATTATCAGAAAAGGAATAAAATAACTAGTTGGTTCGCCTCTACCGTGAATTACAGTAAATAAACGCTCTTTTCTAATTGAATTCAAGAATCCGTCAACAAAACCATCTTTAGACATAAAAATAAAAACAGGTTTTCCTAATATATGATCCTCGGGTACTAAACCCCAATAACGACTATCCCATGAATTATGTCGATTATCTCCCATCATCCAGTAATAATCTAATGAAAACGTATATGAAGATGATGGCTCTCCATCTATAAAATATTCATCTCCTTCAATGATTAATTCGTGGCCTTCATAAACATTTATTGCTCTTCCATATTTTAAAACATTCTCATAATTCAAATCCATAACCTGACCAGCTTTTGGAACCCAAAAAGGGCCATAGTTATCTCTAGACCATTTAAAAAAAATAGTGTCGTTATGTCCATCAGGATTTGGATATGTCAGCATAGGTCTGATATAATTTTCGTTATACCATTTTATCGCTTCCGGTGTCCCCTCTGAAAAAATATTATCTCCAGGCGTATTCAAACAAATGACAGTGTCAATATTATTTTGACCCTGAAATCTAGGGAGTGCATCCGTTGAAATAGTAACAATATATTCATTACTGGTTACTTGAATAACATCACTCAAATTTTGATTTGAAACTATCCGGTTATCCAAATAATTTATATCAAAATCTCGTTTCAATTGACGAGGATTAAAGCCTCGCCCATTCGTTTTTACATAATAACTCCATTGAGGATTGGCTCTCTCTGGAAATTCTTGGAATATATTGTTTATTAAAATCTTACGATCGATAATTGAAATTGTATCGCCAGGAGTAGCCACGCAACGCTTTACGTAGTTATCCTTTTTATCAACTGGCCTTCCAGGATCTACCGGTACATTGAATACCACAGCATCCCCTTTCTTAATAGAGCTAAATGCGGGTAATCTCAAGTAGGGAAACTTCACCCAATTGAAATAACTCGGTACATCAGTATAAGGGATAAGATTGTGCATCAGAGGAATACTTAAAGGAGTATTTGGAATTCTTAATCCGTAATGAAGTTTGCTTACAAATAAATAGTCCCCGACCATTAATGACTTTTCCATAGAACCTGTAGGTATATTGTAAGCCTCAAAAGTTGTCATACGAACCGCACCTGCTGCCACAATAGCAAAAAAGATATGATTCCAAACTAAAGGCAATTTTCGACGAATTGCTTGATTATCCCGGGGAAATACCTTCAACTCTTTTGAATAATTCAGATAACCCATATAAATCCCAGCAGATGGGACTGTTAGGAATATATGTTTATTATCTCTGAATCCAAAAACATGAAGTAATTCATAAGATAAAATAATAGACATCACGTTGTCAATTACTGGGATATAGCATAATATTGACCACCAGCGAGGTCTTTCCACGATTTTCAATAGAATTATTGTACGATAAACTGGAACCCATGCTTCCCACGAAGCCCTTCCTGCAGATTCAAAAAACTTCCATGTAATAATTGAACTCCAGAGATTGATTAAAACATAATAGATTAATACTTCAAGCATCATATTTATTTTTAAGAGTATTTCCGTAACTAACAAAAATACCATTAATCTGCTGTGCAAAGAGAAACGTATTCAATACCTTTACGTAATGGAAAAAGACCGCATACCGGTAAGTATTTATGCTGAAATGACGCCGAACCCAGCTGTAATGAAGTTTGTTTCAAACAAGCGAATGATTGACTTAGAACATGTTGAATATCATAATATTGAAGAAGCGCGAAACTCTCCTCTAGCAAAAAAATTATTCCATTTCCCATTTGTAAAAGAAGTTTTTATCTCGAGCAATTTTGTAGCCGTAAACAAATACAATGTAGTTGAATGGGAAACTGTTACCTCGGAGATTAGAGAATTAGTTTTAGAATTTCTTCAGTCTGGTCAGCCAGTAATTGAAAAAACTGTTTCTATTGATGTTAAGGAAGTCCTTGATAAAGCAAAAAAGATAGAAAGTCCCAAGAAAATGAGTGAGATAGAAGAGCGTATTGTTGATATTTTAGAGGAATATGTAAAGCCAGCCGTGCAACAAGATGGAGGGAATATATCTTTTGTCAGTTATAAAAACAAAATAGTGAATGTCCAACTTCAAGGAGCATGTTCTGGCTGCCCCAGCAGCACCCTCACATTACAATCAGGAATAAAAAGTATTTTACAACGAATGCTTCCAACTTTAATTGAAGATGTCATCCCAGTTTAAAAAAAGAAAATTATGAGAGATAATCTTTATGTATCATAATAAATGGCAACAATTTTAAATTTAAATGGTAACACCCCTAATATTCCTGAAGACTGCTTTATAGCGCCTTCAGCGACTATTGTTGGTGAGGTTTTAATGGGAAATGAATGTTCAATTTGGTTTAATGCTGTAATTCGAGGTGATGTCAATTCCATAAAAATTGGACGTTGTGTAAATATTCAAGATAATGTAGTGGTGCACTGCACCTATAAAAAATACTCAACAACTATTGGAAATCATGTTAGTATTGGTCATAACGCCATTATCCATGGATGTAAGATCCACGATAACGTTTTGATTGGAATGGGTAGTGTTGTTATGGATGGTTGTATCGTTGAATCCAATAGTATTATTGCGGCTGGGTCTGTATTGACGCAAGGAACGTTTGTTGCCGAAGGTTCAGTTTTTGCTGGCATACCAGCAAAAAAAATTAAAGATATAAATCCAGAACTCTCGAAAAACGAAATCAATAGAATTGCAAAAAATTATATCTTATATAGCTCCTGGTATGAAAAATAATTTTTCAAAAACGAGAAAATAATTATTTATAACACATGTACTCAATTAATCCAACGAAAACAAAAGCCTGGAAAGCACTTTTAGAACACCGCAAGGATATCGAAAAGATACATTTAAGAGATTGGATGAAAGATGATAATAGGTTTAGCACAATGCATGTGAAAATTAAAAGTGTATTACTTTTTGACTTTTCAAAACATCGCATAAATGAAAAAACAGTCAAACTTTTAGAAGATCTATTTAATGAATGCAAAGTTCAGAGCTCATTGGAAGACCAGCTTAGTGGTGGTAAAATAAATGTAACAGAAGACCGATCAGTTTTACATTCAGTCTTAAGAGACCCAGACATTGAGCCATTAATAATAGAGGGGCAAGATGTTCGAGAGATTTCAAAAATCGAAACTCAAAGAATGTACAAGTTTGCTGAAAAAGTTCGAAATGGCTCTATTCATGGCTATACTGGAAAAAAATTTAAAAATATTGTTAACATTGGTATTGGAGGTTCTGACCTAGGTCCTAAAATGGCTGTTAATGCTCTTAAACCTTATTCTAAAAAAGGATTAAAATTTTACTTTGTCTCAAATATTGATGGCTCTGACTTGAACGAATGTCTTCTTCAAGTTGATCCACAAGAGACACTATTCATCGTCGCATCTAAGACTTTTACTACTCAGGAAACGATGACTAATGCAGAAGTGGCAAAAAAATGGATGATTCAAAATATGGGAGACGTTGATTCGATTAAGAAACATTTTATTGCAATTAGTACAAACCATGAAAATGTTTCAAAATTTGGAATAAAAAAAGAAAATATATTCAGATTTTGGGATTGGGTAGGTGGAAGATATTCTATTTGGAGTACTATTGGTATGGCTCTTTGTATATCTATCGGCTCAGATAATTTCAAGAAATTCCTAAATGGAGCAAACCTAGTTGATAAGCATACCAGAGAAAAGCCTTTCAAAGAGAATATCCCTCAAATAATGGCAGCGTTAGGTATTTGGTATCGAAATTTTTTAAATGCCACCACATATGCAGTCCTACCTTATGACCAAAATTTAGATCGTTTTCCTGCATATTTGCAGCAAGCAGATATGGAAAGTAATGGCAAGTCCATGGACAGAGATGGGAATCATGTTAACTATTCCACAGGCCCAATAATTTGGGGAGAACCCGGAACAAACGGGCAGCATGCATTTTATCAACTAATCCATCAAGGAACAGAGCTAATTCCAACAGATTTTATAGCAAGTATTTTTATAAAACATCCATACAAGGATAATCATGAAAAACTTCTAAGTAACTTTCTAGCACAAACAAAAGCATTGGCATTAGGTAGAAAAAATGCAGATTCTCCATTCAGAAAATTTGAAGGGAACCAACCATCATCTTCCTTAATATTCAATAAAATGAATCCATTTTCTTTAGGAGCACTAATTTCCCTTTATGAACACAAAATATTTTATCAAGGAGTTATTTGGAACATTTTTAGCTATGATCAATGGGGGGTTGAATTAGGAAAAGAAATGGCTAAGACGATTTTGCCTGAAATTCAAGGGGCTGGTATCGATGAAACTCATGATCCATCAACTAAAGGATTATTAAATCACATACGGGATTTATCTAGCAGAGCAGATAATAATTGAGCATCTTCGTCTGATAATTTCTGTGGCATTTTGTCTTTATAAAACTTATCAATTACTCTTATTTGACCCAAAAGCTCTAACCCTCTCAAGGTTAAATAAATTTCCGAAATTCGCTTATCCTCTCTATTCTGACGTCTTTCAATTAGTCCTAGTTTTTCAATTCGGTTGATCAAACGGGAAACATCACTCTTTCTATCAATTAATTTGTTTTGAATAAAAACTGAGGATATACCCTTTGGGTGAGAGGCACGTAATATTCTCAGAACATTGTATTGCTGAAAGCTAATTTTATATGGTTTTAGAAGAGAAGACATGTTTTCTTTGAAAACGTGATAAGTAAATAATATGTTTATCACTGCCTTATGCTGATCATTATGCCATTTTTTTTGTTGTACCTCCTCTTCAATGCTCTTCATCCCTCAAAAAAAATTATACTTTCATGATGTCTGTCTCTTTTTGCAAGACCTTATTTTCAATGGTTTCATTAAAGGATTCAACTATTTTCTGAATGTCTGCTTCTAGCGTCTTGCAATTATCCTCACTTAGACCATTTTTTTCCATTTTTTTGACTTCGTCCATGCCAGATTTTCTAACAGCTCGAACCCCAACTTTCGCTTCTTCTCCCTCTGATTTTGCCAAGCGAACTAATTCTTTTCTTCGTTCCTCTGTGAGTGGAGGAATGTTTAATATCACTATTTCTCCATTATTTTGAGGGTTAAGTCCAATATTTGCATTCAAAATAGCCTTCTCTACCTCTTCGATCATTTGCTTTTCAAATGGCTGTACAAAAATTGTGCGAGCATCAGGAGTGGAAATATTAGCTACCTGTGAGAGCTTTACGACACTTCCATAATATTCAATATTGACACCCTCCAACATCGCAGGATTCGCTCGACCAGCTCTTAATTTCAACAATGCTTTATCTAAAAAAGAAACAGATTTCCCCATATCTTCCTCTAAAGTCATTAATAAGATTTCAATTTCCTCTTCCATATCATTGCTTTAAACCTATTGAGTAACTAATGTACCAACATCATCACCTTTGATTATTTTTATCAGATTTCCCGGTTTATTCATGTCAAAGACTACAATTGGCAATTTATTTTCTTTACTCAATGTAAACGCTGTCATATCCATTACGTTCAAACCTTTATTCAAAACTTCTTGGAAAGAAATTTTTTCATACTTTTTTGCAGCAGAATTTTTTTCAGGGTCGGAGTCATAAATTCCATCTACACGCGTGCCTTTCAAAATAACATCCGCTTCGATTTCAATTGCGCGGAGAGTTGCACCCGTATCCGTTGTGAAATATGGATTCCCTGTTCCTGCGGCAAATATTACTACCCTTCCTTTTTCTAAATGTCGAATAGCTCTTCTACGAATAAATGGTTCACATATTTTATCCATTTCAATAGCAGAGGATAATCTTGTTTGCACGCCTGATGATTCAAGAGAAGATTGCAATGCTAGACCGTTTATAACTGTTGCCAACATACCCATATGATCAGCTTGCACGCGATCCATATCCTGACCTGCAGGACTTAATCCTCGGAAAATATTTCCTCCGCCAATTACTATACCCATTTCTATACCTTCAGCAATTACAGCTTTAATTTCTTCAGCATACTGAGCTATCCTAGCGGAATCAAGTCCAAATGGTTTTTCTCCCATTAGAGCCTCACCGCTGAGTTTTAGAAGTATTCTTTTATATTTCATAACAATGTATTCCTTCAAAGATAGGATTGAAATTGGATCATTAGCTATGAAAAAGCCGTATGAAAGATATCTCCTCCATACGGCTTCATTTAAATTTTCATAAAATTTGTTTTAGACGCCTAAACCTACTCTTCGATAACCAGTAACCTCTGCACCTTCTGCTACACTTTTCACATAAGCCTCTACAGTCTGCTTATTATCTTTTATATACACTTGCCCAACTAAAGTGTTCTCTTTAAAAAACTTGCCTAATTTTCCTTGAGCAATTCTGTCGACCATTTCCTCTGGTTTCCCTTCTTGACGAATTTGCTCCCTAGCAACCTCAAGTTCACGCTCAATAACATCAGCAGGCACAAAATCTTTATTCAAAGCGACTGGATTCATGGCTGCCACTTGCATAGCAATGTTTTTGGCCGCATCAGGAGAATTTACATTCAAAGATGCCAAAGTAGCTAACTTATTTCCGGCATGAATATATGCAGAAACGCAATCACCTTCTAGTTTTTCATAAAATGTAAGCTCCAGCTTTTCTCCTATTACTCCAGTTTGTTCAGTTAACTTCTCTGCAACAGTCAGTCCTGAATCAAATTTTAATTCCAAAAGCGCATTTCTATCAACAGGGAAATAGTTGAGTGCAATATCCGCTAAACTCTGAGCTAGTGAAATAAAACTCTCATTCTTAGCAACAAAATCCGTTTCACAATTCAAGCTTACAATGACCCCTTTTGTGGCACCTGTATTTGTCAGAGAGATCACTGCACCTTCAGTAGCATCTCGATCTGCCCGTTTTGCAGCGACTTTTTGTCCCCGCTTTCTTAAAACATCAATAGCTTCTTCAAAATTCCCATCAGCTTCAGTCAATGCTTTTTTACAATCCATCATACCAGCTCCAGTTGCCTTTCGGAGCTTATTTACGTCTGCAGCAGTTATAGCCATTTTATATATTTTAAATGTGTTGATTTAATTAACAGAAGAAGATAATTTTAATGGAATTCATTCAGCCTCTTTTTCTGATGAAGATTCTTTTTTGACATCCTCGCCCAATTTAGCTGAAGCTTTATCTAATTTTTCTTGACCGGCTTTTTCTTTTTCAACTTTACGCTGAGCAAGAGCATCTTTGACCCCAATTGAAATATATTCCATTACAAGGGAAATCGATTTTTGAGCATCGTCATTTGAAGGAATTACATAATCAACTAATTGAGGGTTGGAATTTGTATCTACCAATGCAAAAACAGGAATACCTAATGTGCGTGCCTCTTCAACTGCAATGTGCTCACGTAAGATGTCAACAACAAATAAAGCTGCCGGAAGTCTACTCATGTCAGAAATTGAACCCAAGTTCTTTTCCAATTTTGCACGCTGACGATCAACTTGAAGGCGCTCTCTTTTTGAAAGAGTCATAAAGCGGCCGTCCTCTTTCATTTTATCAATATTTGTCATCTTCTTTATCGCCTTTCTTATGGTAACAAAATTCGTTAACATACCTCCTGGCCATCTCTCAGTAATATATGGCATGTTTAAGGACTTAGCGGCTTCAGCTACGATTTCTTTACCCTGTTTTTTTGTTGCCACAAAAAGAATTTTTCTTCCTGAGCTTGCAATTTTGGAAAGAGCATCGGAGGCTATTTTCATTTTTTGCTGGGTCTTCTGAAGGTCGATGATATGGATACCATTGCGTTCCATAAATATATAAGGAGCCATATTTGGATTCCACTTTCGTGTTAGGTGTCCGAAGTGGACACCAGCATCAAGTAATTTTTGAATTTCGGGCGTATTTGCCATTTTTATTTGGGTTTACATTCACTAAAAAAAACAACCATCTAGTAGCGCCGAAGCGGTCTGAACAGTTTGGATACTAAACCAAAAACTCAAACGAATTAACGCTTAGAGAATTGGAAACGTTTACGAGCCTTTTTCTGGCCAAATTTCTTACGCTCAACCATACGAGGATCTCTTGTCATTAAACCATCTGGTTTCAGATTTGCTCTAAAATCAGGGTTCAAAATTGATAATGCTCTTGATATTCCTAACCTAATAGCTTCCGCTTGGCCTGTCATACCACCACCAACAACTGATACTTTAACGTCATACTTTCCTAAAGTATCAGTTAGAGCAAAAGGCTGATTCACTTTGTATTGTAGCATAGCCGTTGCAAAATAATTTGACAAATCACGGTTATTTACTAAAACCTTTCCTTTCCCTTTTTTAAGATAAACTCTTGCAATAGAGGTTTTTCTTCGGCCGATAGCATGTGTTGTGGACATAAAAAAATGTTATGCGTTAATTGATACTGGTTTTTGAGCTTCATGCGAATGTTCATTACCCGCAAAAACATACATGTTCCTAAATAAAGCACGACCAAGGCGGTTTTTCGGTAACATTCCTCGAACAGCTTGTTCTAAAACCCTTTCTGGGACCTTAGCCATTTCTTGGGAGGGAGTACTAAAGCGCTGTCCAGAGGGATATCCCGTATATCTCACATATTGTTTCGTGTCCATCTTTGAACCTGATAAAGAAACTTTTGATGCGTTTATAACGACTACATTGTCACCACAGTCTACATGTGGGGTAAAATTGGTTTTATGTTTACCTCTTAGGCGAACAGCAATCAACGAGGCCACACGACCAAGGGATTTACCATCACAATCTATGATAATCCACGATTTATTTGCAGTTGCCTTGTTGGCAGAAATTGTTTTGTAACTAATTGTATCCACTTCTGAGCAATTATTTTGGGGCTGCGAAGATAAACATAATTATTGCAATATGCCAAGCTTCTTGCAACCATCTAAAAAAAGTATATTGCATACAAACTAAAATGAATTTCATGAATATGAAAAAAAATTGCATTCTTTTAGCAATATTATTTTTGAATAGCTACCAAACAAGTCTAATAGCTCAAAATATTTTGCAGTGTGCTACTGATGAAAACATAGCAAATAAAGTAGCCCGAAATCCAGAATTAACGCAAAAATTAATGGATTCCGAAAATCTCATACAGGATTTCATTTTCAATACCTCTAGTGCGAATGCCGAACAAGTCCAAAAAATTCCAGTAGTAGTTCATATTATCTACTCCAACCAAAATGATAACATCAGTGATGCCCAAGTTTTTGATGCAATTCAAATATTAAACGAAGATTCTAGAAGAACAAACTCTGATGCCTCAAATCTTCGAAGCATTTTTAGTTCTGTGGCAGCTGATATGGAAGTTGAATTTGTTCTTGCAAAAAAAGACCCCAATGGGTATTGTACAAATGGGATAACAAGAACTCAGAGTAATTTAAGTCTAAATGCCAATGATAATGTCAAGTCTATAATAAACTGGGATAACAAAAAATATATGAATATTTGGGTTGTCCGAAGTATTAATATTCCTGGATCATCTCTTGGGCCTGGTTCCATTATAAGAGGATATTCAGCATTCCCCTATAACAATATTCCAGCGACAGATGATGGCATTGTAATCAGGCACGCAAACTTTGGAAGTATAGGAACCTCTCAAGGAAGTCGATTTCGAACTCTTACTCATGAAGTTGGTCATTTTTTAAATTTGAAACACACATTTCAAAATGGATGCTCGGGGGGTGATAATTGTCCTGATACTCCTCCAGTTGCAAATTCAAATACCGGCTGTAATATTAATCAAAATTCATGCACATTTGAAAACCCAGACCTACCCGATATGGTTGAAAATTATATGGATTACACAGATGATAATTGCAGAAACACTTTCACACTCAATCAAAAACAAAGGGCTAAAGCAGTCCTTAACATTTCCTACTTAAGAGGTAATTTAACTACTGCATCTAATCATATTATTACTGGAATCAGTCCTTCAGCATCCATTAATTGTATTCCAGTTGCAGACTTCACGGTGAGTAAACAATTGATCTGTTCTGGAGAACAAATCCAAATAACTGAAAATTGTTCATTTGGGATCACCCCTAGCTTTCATTACACAATCTCCGATCAGAACAATGCAAATCAACAGCATATTGTAAATGGGAGCCCATTAATAACATTAAATAACCCCGGAGTATATGATGTTAAATTAGAAATACAAAACTCATATGGTCAAAGCACAAAACAATATTCTAAACTCATAACAGTTAGACCCAATGGCGGCATCTCTTATTCTCCATTTTTTTCTGCGACAATGGAAAAGCCTATACCCAACGAAATCTGGGCGAGAATGGATAATGGTGATAATATAAAATGGGAACGAACATCTCAAGCATCTAAACAGGGTCTGTATTCCTATTACTTGGAGAACTTTAATATTCCTGCTGGCGTTGATGGAGACGCACTTGTTGCGGGACCCATTAAATTAAATAACCCGAATACACTCCAATTAAAGTTTAATCATGCATTTGCAAGAAAACAATCAAACAATAGTGATAAGTTAAAAATATATACCAGCACAGATTGCGGGAAAAATTGGATTTTAAGAAAAGTGCTACCAACGTTTCAATTAGGTATTTCAAATTTATATCCAAACAGCATTTATGTTCCATCAAGTAACGATTGGATGGAGACTACTATAAATTTGAATAGTCTTATTTCAGAAAATTCATTAATGATTAAGATTGAAATGTTTAGTGGAGGAGGTAATAATGTATATATTGATAATTTGAATCTTAGTTATTCCATAAATAAGACTGAATTATTGCCTAAACGGGTTGTTCAAGTTTACCCAAGTCCCAGTAATAATAACGCAATAATTAAGACAAATAATCCCGGAAAAATTTTAATTTTAAATGCTATTGGGGAAATAATATATAGCTATGACAGCAAAACTGAGCCAATTATAATTGATGAATTATCTAATGGTTTGCATTATGTTATTTTCACGGACAACAATGGAGGGAAATATAGAGTTAAATGGGTTAATACAAATTAACTAAGGCTCTGAGTCTTTCCTCACAAACTCTAATAAATAAGTATCTGGATTGGGTAATTGCATGATTAAATTAAATCGTTGAGGAAATTCCTCAATTGCAGGCATTAAGTATCTCCCTACAGAAGAATAGCCAAGCTGATCAATAATAACATGAGTAATGCCCAAATCTTCTAGACGGTGAATAAATTTTTCTGTCTCAATTATTGATGGGATCCTGGAGCTTTTTGTGGAGGAGTAGAGGTAAAACAAAGACGGCTTAACAGTGCAAACAATGGAATTTTCAGGGATACTTGATTTAACATATCTACTCATATTAAAATAGTTAGAATATTCAAGAGGCAAATTAGATTTACTTTCCGATCTCATTATCGCTAATTGAGTTAATGGAAGAAAACAGACTAACATTATTAAATAGCTAGAATTCATGCGAATTTGACCTAGATATTTTCTTTGAATAAAATTCATTGAATTACTTAGTCCGACTACCATAGCCAAAAACAAAAAAGGCATCAGCGGGAGCATAAATCTAACACCAAACCAAACCGATGGCCATAAAAGCAAAATTGAAACAGAGGAAGTTAAATACCCCAGCCACATCATTCTAAGCCTAGGCATTTTTATAGTACCAATAAAAATAAAAAAGATCAATATAAGGCCATAAATAAAATAACCCTTAGGTTCCTCTGAACTGTATACAATATCAAAATTTGGAAACAATCCATTAGGTATTTCCTGATTCACATACCTAAAAAGGTTATTGGAAATTCTATCTAACCAACCAGAAAAATTTAACAAACCTTCCTCAGGTCGGTAGGGATTAACTTGAACTATTTGTGTTAAATAAGAATTTCCTCCAAGTTTTACACCTCTATAAAACCATGGAACAGATAAGCCCAAAAAGCTTAAAACAAAAACGAACGCCCCAGACCATTTTTTTTCAAAAATCATAAACAAACAAACCCCAATGATAAGGGCTATCCCTGCAGTTCTTATATGATAAGATATAGCGCATAAAACAATCATAAACCAAAACCATTTCGACCTCCAAAAAAGATTACCCTGATCATTCCATTTTATTAAACAAGTCAGAGATGAAAGCGAAAAAAATAAAAATGGAATTTCGCTCATCAAGATCATTGAAGATCTTAGTATGTGGGCATTAATAATTGTAAAAATTATAGCTAAAACGGAAAGGCTTTTGCTAACTGCCATTCTCTCAAAAATCCTTTGAAGCATTAATAGAGAGAAGAAAAAAAATAATCCATTGATGATTTTCAAAAAAACAAAATCATCAGAAAAATTCATAAATACTGAAAGTATTATTGGGTATCCTGGAGGGAAATGATTCGCAGGGTTCGCATTTGGTAGATGTATATCCGTGTAACCCAAACCACTACTAATTGACTTACCCAGAATATAGTATCCCGCATTATCTCCACCTACATCGATTTTTGTATCAAAAACAGCGATATAGATAACCAGAAACCCTAGTAGAATCCATATATCTGATATTTTAAAAAGGTTTTTGATCATAATGTGAAATTAGCCGTTTTTTCTCACGTTCCAAGATTATAAAGTGATTAAAAAAGTAAAATATATTAAATCCTACTAATTTAGTAGGATTTAATATATTTGCAACCCCTCAGAGATAATAGCTTAATTGATTATTAAATAATGAATCAGAATATTTTTAAACAGAATTATAAAATTAATAGACTCGATAGAGAGAAATTATTGGATCAAAAAGGATTGGTTTTATGGTTCACCGGTTTAAGCGGAAGCGGAAAAAGCACTTTGGCAAATTCCGTAGAAATTTTTCTTCATAAAAAGAAAAAACATACGTTATTACTTGATGGAGACAACCTAAGACATGGACTCAGCAACGATTTAACTTTTAGTCCCGAAGATCGAAAAGAAAATATCAGAAGAGTTTCTCATGTAGCAAATCTCGTGGCTGACTCCGGACTTATTGTTCTTTCGGCATTTGTGAGTCCTTTTAAATCTGATAGAGAAGAAGCTTCTCGAATAATAGGTAAAAATAGATTTATCGAAATCTATGTCGAATGTCCACTGAGCGTATGCGAGTCCCGTGATATCAAAGGATTATATTTAAAAGCCCGAGAAGGAATTATTTCAGATTTTACCGGAGTGACGTCTCCATTTGAAACTCCAGAATTCCCATCAATTACTGTGAATACTGAAACCACTAATATTGAGAATTGTACCAAAAAAATTATATCATATTTATCAAAAAATCATGCTTAACCACCTTGACGAATTAGAATCAGAAGGAATTTATGTAATTAGAGAGGTATATGCTCAATTTGAAAACCCAGGGATTCTTTTTTCTGGGGGCAAGGACTCTATTGTAATGAGTCATTTAGCTAAAAAGGCATTCTTTCCAGCCAATATACCTTTCCCACTGGTTCATATTGATACTGGACACAACTTCCCAGAAGCAATTAAATTCCGAGACGCATTCGTTAAAAAAATGAATACACAATTAATTATTGGACTAGTTCAAGATTCGATCAATAAAGGAAGTGTAAAAGAAGAATTAGGGTCCATGGGAAATAGAAACCGTCTTCAAACAACAACCCTACTTGAAACAATAGAACTAAATAAGTTTGACTGTTTAATGGGTGGAGCACGAAGAGATGAAGAAAAAGCACGAGCGAAAGAACGGTTTTTCAGTCATCGAGATGATTTTGGGCAGTGGGATCCAAAAAATCAAAGACCTGAACTCTGGAATCTCTTCAATGGAAAAAAATTGCAAGGAGAGCATTTTAGAGTTTTCCCAATTTCTAATTGGACCGAAATGGATATATGGCATTATATCCGACGTGAAAAAATTGAATTACCGGAACTTTATTTTGCAAAAAAAAGAAAAGTGATTTGGCGCAACGACTCTTGGTTGCCCGTTAGTTCATTTATCAACTTAAAATCCACAGAGGTCCCTCAGGAAAAAATGGTGAGATTCCGAACTCTGGGAGACATCACAATTACTGGTGGAATAGAGTCAGAGGCAACAAAACTTAATGATGTTATACACGAAATAGAAACATCAAGACATACCGAGCGTGGAAATCGAGAGGATGATAAGCGCAGCGAAAACTCTATGGAGGAGAGAAAAAAAGAAGGGTATTTTTAAATTTAATATCAATAAAAACTTCACATATCAATTATGAATTTATTAAGATTTACTACTGCTGGATCAGTAGATGATGGAAAATCAACACTTATAGGTCGTCTCCTTTTCGACTCAAAAAGTGTATTTATTGATCAAATGGAATCTGTGGAAAAAACTAGCCACCGTAAAGGCTTAGATACAATTGATTTCAGCTTATTGACTGATGGCTTGAAAGATGAAAGAGAGCAGGGAATTACAATTGATGTTGCATACCGATATTTTTCAACTCCGAAAAGAAAATTCATTATAGCTGATACACCTGGCCATATTCAATACACTAGAAATATGGTCACCGGGGCTTCAACGGCAGATGCTGCGCTAATAATTATCGATGCTCGTCATGGAGTAGTTGAACAAACAAGAAGACATAGTTTTATTGCAGGGCTTCTGGGTATACCTTCACTACTGGTATGTATCAATAAAATGGACTTAGTTGACTTTGAAAAAAAGATATTTGATAACGTTGTTTCCGACTTTAAAAAGATTATGGATTCATCAAATATAGAATCAGTTAATTTTATACCAATATCAGCGCTTTTAGGAGATAATGTTGTTGAAAAAAGTGAAAATATGTCCTGGTATAAAGGGCACACACTACTTAACCATTTAGAAACCATCGAAATTGATGATTCAAGGTATTTACAAGAATTCCGAATGCCCATTCAATCAGTAATAAGACCGCATTTAGACAAATACCATGATTACAGAGGTTATAGTGGAAGGGTCTCCTCAGGCACAATTTCTCAAGGTGACACAATAGTAGCTCTTCCATCACAAAATTCAAGTACAGTTAAATCAATTTATTGTGGAGATGTTTTAATAAATAAGGCTTACTATGGCCAAAGTATAGCTATCGAACTAAATGATGACATAGATATAAGTCGAGGAGACACCCTTGCGAATAAAAATTCACTAAACATTGAAACCATTTTTGATGCAACGATTTGTTGGCTAGATAATGAAAGACAAAGGCAAGGTTCAAAATACTCGTTGCGACAAGGTACAAATGAAGTAAAATGCATGATCCAAGAAGTTAGCGGTGTTTTGAATATTCATTCCCTGGATTTCGAGCCATCAAATGATGGACTCGTCCCAAATGGGATAGGAAAAGTAAGAATTAAAACCACCAAAAGCATCGTTTATGATTCCTACACTAAAAATAGAGTAACAGGATCTTTTATCCTCATCGATGAAACCTCAGGATCAACAGTAGCTGCAGGTATGATCTCTTAAATTTAAGATTATCAATAAAGATGGAATCTAGTATTAACTTTAAGAAGAATATCTTTTTTATCATTAACAATGTTCAGTAAGCAAGTAGAATTTCTTAAACTTATTCAGCAGAGAATTCCTGAGCATATTAATGCGGTTGAAACTTTAAGTGTTGTTTTAGGTATTGGAAATGACTCCACATACCGACGCCTTCGGGGAGAAACAGCTCTAACTTATGAAGAAGCGTTTAAGTTAGCTGACCATTTTGGACTTTCTCTAGATAGCGCGGGGATAGATGCCTTAAAGCGAGTAGATTTTGATGCAGGAATCCCCATAAATAATCTCGAAGATTATCAAGCACATTCAAACCGAATAATGGACAGGATGTTACGTTTTGAAAATTATGGAGAAAATGCCCATATGTTCTATTTTGCTCTAGATTTTCCATTATTTTATATTTACAACTCTCCATCACTTTTGAAGCTAAAATCTTATGTTTGGGGCAGGAATATCCTGGGCTTACCTGAAATGGCAGCCGTCACTTTTGATGAGTTTATAATTCCTGAAGAAAAACTGAAAAAAGATTTGGAGGTAATTAGAAGTTACTCGAGAATACCATCGACTGAAATCTGGACTAACTCTAGCTATGTAGCCACTTTAAAACAACTACAATATTGTTGGGAGACAGGTATGATAAATAAAGAAAAAGATGCTCTAGATATACTTAATGAACTCGAAGATATTTTAGAAATTATGCGAGTTCAATCAGACTATGGGAAAAAAATCAATCCAGTAACAAAAGAACCATCTGGCGCCAGGTTTAACTGGTACATCAGCGATTTATCTGTTGGGAATAATGCCGTTCATATAACTGGACAAAATAATTCTCATACATTTTTGAGCTTTAATACTTTCAATTTTATTGAAACAAGTAATGCTGCTTTTAATATCCAAACAAAGAATTGGCTTGATAACTTTCTAAAAAGGTCAGAACTCGTAGGAGCTGTTGGACAAGGCAAACGTGATCGATATCTGAAAAAATTAACTGATCAAATTGAATCTATCCGTAGCACTATCGTGAGAAAAGAAGAGACCTTGCTTTAAAATTGTAGATTGAATTTTTAAATCTATTCATTTTTACTTTTTTCTGAAAATAAAGTCCAGTGAGAACCTGCCATTACCAAAAGTTATAATCAAGATTGTGCAAAACAGGTATAATTGAGCAGTATCCATTTCAAAAAGAAAAAGTGTGTCATGTTTTATAAAAGCAGCTACAATCATTATGATTGCAACAATTATCCCTCCGATGCGGCCTAGAAGTCCAAGAGCTATAAGAATTCCACCAATCACCTCTCCCCATCCCGCAAGAATTGCCAAAAAATCTGGGAAATACCAATCAGCTTTGGTTAAGCTATCAATAAATTTTTGAGAAACAGGAAACTCTTTTACTTTTCCTAACCCCGCATCTATTGCCATGGTATATCCTACGTGAAAACGAAACAGAAAAAAAATAAATTCTTGAATAAATCCTTTGCCAACAGGTAAAACTCGGGGGAATAATAGATTTTTCATAATTAAAATTGAGTACAATAATCGATTGCTAACTTTTGAAATGAAGCAGATAAAGTTGAAGTAATATTATTTTTTCTACGATCAATTATCTTGCGCCCATCTACTTCATAAATAGGGGTCAGTTCGCCCATTGAGCCCGTTCCAAAAGCTTCATCAGATGAATACAGCTCTGTCAAGCTAATATTTCTCTCTTGAACAACAATACCTAGATCTTTTGCAATTTCAATAATTAATGCCCTAGTTATACCGTGAAGGCAAGCGTCAGGTAATGGTGTGATAAGAATATTATCCTTTACCAAAAAAATATTGGTGCCATTCATCTCCGCAATGAAACCATAATTATCTAACATTAAAGCATCATCAGCATTTGCGTGATTTGCCTGAATCTTAGCAAGAATATTGTTTATCAAATTATTATGATGAATTTTTGAATCTAAATTCATGGGGCTATTCCTACGAATAGTTGAAGTAATAATTTTTATACCCTTATCATTATCATAAACCGGAGGCTTCCATTCTGCTAAAACAATTAATGTAGATCCTGAAGTATTCAGTCTTGGATCCATTCCTGATGTTATTTTTTCACCTCTAGTGAGAGTTAACCTGATATGAACCTGGTCTTTCATTTCATTTGATCGTAAAGTCGCAAAAATTGCATTTTTTATAAAATCCCTTGTCGGCACATCTGAAAAAGCCATTGCCCTAGCTGAGTCCTCTAATCTATCAAGGTGGCGATCTAAGCAAAAGACTCCTTGGGAATAAACTCGAATTCCTTCCCAAACCGCATCTCCCCCTTGAACTGATGAGTCAAATACTGAGATCATCGCATTTTTCCGATCCACCAATTTATCTTTTACCCATACCTTAATTGAAGCATTTCGGTCGTCATATTTTTGTAGCATAAAATATATTTAATTCATAAAATTACTAGATACGGAGTTCAACATAATCCCGATATTTTTTGTGACATCAAAATTATATATAATTAGTTTTCTTTCAGTTTATAAAACAAGTCGCTGATGATACAATTCAGTATAGTATTCAAGGGCTTCTGTCTCAATTTTGGAATATTTTTTTCCCAAGGGATCTCCCAGTATTGAACCTTTCTTGAAATAAGAACTTTTGTGAACATTAGAATACCAATATGGCCACCAAGCTCCATCATATTCTTTTCTACCTTGCGGCCAACGAAGCATTTCCTTGAAAAAAGGAATCCCAATAGCGTCACAAATAATGGGAAAAGTTTTTTCAGGTTCATTTAACATCTCATCGCTATTAACAATAATTTTAGGCCCAGAAAATTTTTGAATACCCTTCCATTGATTTACTTGCTCTTCAATTCCAATATCTGAAAGACTTACCTCTGGAAGAACTTTTGAAAAGGAACGAATCACTTTTCGGGGATGCCTGATCCAAAAAATATGAATAGCTTCTTGAGCCCAATCCCAACTAGCATCCACCATGTGCTGAGCCATATTTTTTATATATACCTCCTTTGCTTCTGAGGATGAAATAAACTGCTGAACCCTCTGAATAGCTCCCCCGAAAGAATTTGGGTACAATTTTAAGGTTTTCGTCTTTCCAGGATGATTTAGGTCTTTTTTTTTGAGGTAAGCCGCATAAAAGGGCTCATCAATCACTTCGCAATTGGGACGCTGAGCAAATGAGTACATCAGAGCAGTACTTATATTTCGAGGGCCAGAGATTGCATGGATAACTTTATTCTTGTTCACAGAGGATTGTTTAGTAATCGCCTATCGAAGCAAAATAGGCAAACAAAAAATTATTAGAAGGGCTCAATTTTTAAAAATCCCATTTGACCATCATCTACTGCTACAATGGCTCCACCATCGGATGTAAGATCGATATCCTCGCCAGCCCAATCTATTTCCGTGCCTCCAGAATATGTCTTTTGCCACTCTAACAACCCCGAAGCTCCATATTTCAAAAGATAAACGTGCCAGATATTTGAATTATCCCCGTTCTCAATACAGGTTACATTATAACTTTGATATTCATCACCTGTTCCCGCAACGACTATACATCCCCCATCGCTTGTTGATTTTATTCCCCATGCCTCATCATGAATAAAATCTGGCGAAAACCCTCTTGGGTTACCTTTTTTTTGCTCCCACAACTGATTACCATTAGTATCTAATTTCATGGTATAAGTATCCCAATTTGCAGTTCCCGATAGAGTGTGACCCGTTAAAAAAATTGCGCCGTTTTGATTTATATCTAGACCAAAACAATGATCTGAATTCAATCCTCCAAAATCACGGCTCCATATAATATTCCCGGATATATCAATCTTCATTATCGCAAAATCATTAGCATCTTCAGTAAGGCCAGATATATAAAAATGATTATTGTATGGTATTACCCGATAAGCATGAGCCATATAATTATTAATGTTTATACCTGATAATTTATTCCCAGAGCTATCTAAGAACATCATATAACCTTGTCCTTCAGTAAAAAAAGTGTTTAATTCATCTTGAGCATTGTTGTAGCCAACAGCTAACATACCATTTACAGTAAGAGCAATATGCTCGATTGCATTATTACCTCCGTTATTATATATTTTTTTGAAAATAGTATTCCCATTATTTTTATCAAGTTTAATAATTGTACTATTTTGGTTCAGACCACCAGCAATTAAGAATCCGTTTGGTGTTTCAATAGCACTATTACCAAGGTTATGATTACCCTCAGCAAACTCTTTTTTCCATTCTAGCTCCCCTTGACTATCTGTTTTTACTACAATTATTCTTGCCGAATTTGGGATAAATCCTGTTTCACCTATTTGCAAAAAACCGCCATCTGAACAAGACAAAATAAAATGACCGTGAGATTCCTCCTCTGAGCCTGAATAAGAATTAAACCATTCGATTTGAGGAGCATTTTCATAAGTATCGATTTGACAGTTATCGGAGTGTTTAGAACAAGAAAATAGTAATAGACTGAAGGAAAAAATTAAAATCCAAGAAATTCTTAGCCATATTGAAACCATAGATGGTTGAAATGTAAGAGAATAAAAAGAATTGAACAAATCAGAAGAGTAAACTATTAAACTGACATGGGCACTTCCATTAAGAGAATTTTAGTGCCTTTTAAAGCTGATATATTTATGTTTTCCGTATTCCAAATACCGAATCCATCACGTTTTTCTAATGACTCTTTTCCAACTTTGATTTGACCTTCAATAACAAAAATATAAACACCATTTGAAGTTAAATTCAAATTATAATTAACCTCTTTGTCATAATCAAATTCAGCCAAACTGAACCACGAATTTTGATAAATCCATACACCCTGGTCATTTTGATTCGGAGATAAAATCTGATAAAATTCATTTTTAACCTTAATATTCTGAAGCGAAAGTTGATCATAACGAGGAGTCACATTCTTTTTATTTGGGAAGAGCCATATTTGCAATACTTTCACCGCATGATCCTCATTTGAATTGAATTCACTATGAGTTATTCCTGTACCTGCGCTCATCACCTGGATGTCTCCTTTTCTAATAATTGTTCCATTTCCCATATTGTCTTTATGAGCTAATGCACCCTCCAGAGGTATGGTAATAATCTCCATATTTTCATGAGGGTGAGTTCCAAAACCCTTGCCCCCAGCTATAGAATCATCATTTAATACTCTTAAAACTCCAAAATGCATTCTATTTGGATTATAGTAGTTAGCAAAACTAAATGTGTGATTCACTTTTAGCCATCCATGGTCCTGGCTCCCACGGGTATTTGCTCTATGTAAAACTGAATATTTACTCATGTTTTTAATTTAGAATATGATTAAATCTTAAACAATTTTATCTTTTTAAAAGTTTAATCTTATTTACATAAAAACCCACTCATTTGAGTGGGTTTATTTTTGGTGGGCAATACAGGATTCGAACCTGTGACCCCCGCCCTGTCAAGGCGATGCTCTAAACCAACTGAGCTAATTGCCCTATATGGGCTGCAAATGTACATTGAATAACGGAAATGGTATTAAAGATTTTATTTACTCGTTTCATAAATAAAAAGAAACATTTACCTTAATCATTAATTTGACTTTTCCAAGCTCTTCGATAAATATTTTCTCTAATATTAAACCAAAAGAGATTATAGTCTGCTCGATGGTAATCGTCCCATATCAGGAACCACCCTACAGGACCTTTGAGATTTTGAATTCTTAATAAACCATCATCAATTTTAGTACTTAGTCCTCTATTTAAAATTCTCTTTCCGTTTAAATACATGGACCCTTTATGAAGATTTCTCTTTACACTCTCATTGTCTGAACTCCAAGATAAAGGATTAATAACTCTGATGTGATCTCCAAATGGTTTTCGTTTAAAATTTCGACCACAACTTCTCCACGAAACCCAACAATTTATATCCTCAGGGGCTTCGCAAATAGGCAAATCTCCCATTTCGTCGGCACCAACCCATCCCCCAACTAAAAAAGCAACTAACAGTCTATCTGTCAATTCTCGATCTGACATTAAATAATCTTTAATCAAGTGCTTTAAATGTTGGGTCCCTTGACTGTGGCCCGCTAAAATGAAATTTCCCTCTGGATTTTCTTTTAAGAAAAACTTAAAAGCACGTAAGACATCGGAATAGGCTGTATCAAATGCAATTTTCGCCTTTTCTTGCTCTGAAATAGATTTTACGAGATAACCTTCATACATCATCTGACGGTAATGAGGTGCCCAAATTGGTCCCAGGTCATTAAACAAAGAAGCCTGAAAAGCTAGCGCAAGCCTGGTATCATTCCTGTATTTCGCATTAAATATGTTCGCATTCCAAATTTTTCCTTCAAAATAAATAGTTGGATAAACAAAGAATGTTGGTATTGATCCCTTCAGATCGCCATAGGACTCTCGATTATCTCTATCAATTCGCTTACTGCTTTTATATACATTATCCGTGGGGTCATCTATTTCCGGATGACCAGCCCAAGAGGAAATTTCTCCATAATTAGGTGAAGGGGGAATAGGCTTCAGACTTATTTCACTTTGCCCAAAAAGAGCATATTGAAAAATAAAAATCAGACAAAAGAGAGGATTCTTAATCATAGCTATGAGATAAATATATTAAGCTATTTAACTTTTCCAAGTAGATCGAACATGACCAATATGATGATCTCCATGCCAAGCAAAATATTGTAGGACTTCCGATAGCGGCACTCCCCTATCAAGTTCTGGATGAAAATACATTTTTTCAAAATCCTTTTTATTCAAAGATTCCCAAAATCGGTTCCAACGATAATGAACTCCATGCAAAATATCCATAGATGCACCGATATTAATATCTCCAGCATCCTCCAATAAAGCCCATGCATTTTGACTGTAAGGTTTTACCTGGGGCAGGCTTTCAGTAAAGGCCATTTTACATCTTGAATATGAATTTAGGTGACTATCAGCTAAATGATGAATCACTTGATTACGGGTCCATCCTTCTGGTCTATATGGTGATTGAAGAAATTCATCCTGAGTGTTATCAATTACTGCCTGGAGTTTATTTGGCATATCGGATAATGATATCAGACATGAATCAATATCATCATCCGAGACTTCGGATTTTAATGAAAATCTTCCAACAGGGAATCGTAAAGTTTCAATGTTCATAATCTAAATCAAAAAAGAAAATCAAATATCAGAATTATAAAGTAGCTTCCAAAACTTAAAAAGCTCCTCTAAATAGAGGAGCTTTTGTGGGCCCGGAGGGATTTGAACCCCCGACCAAGGGATTATGAGTCCCCTGCTCTAACCACTGAGCTACGAGCCCAAAAGCAATTGAGCTTTTGATAAGGATTGCAAAAGTAAGTACTAAGAAGTTAATAAGGCGATAAGAAAAAAATCTCAGAAGAACAGTTCAAAACCTCCATAAAGAAGAAATAACCATCCAAGACCTTTCAATAAAAAAAATAAAAATAAACCGATTGCAACCGGCTTACCTGACTTTTTTACTAAACCAGACCATCCTTCATTCTTTAAAACCTGACGGTAAACTTTTAAACGTTTCATACGTTTACAAAAGTATGATTACCTCACAGCATATTATGCCCAAAAAAAAAAAAAAAA
>CENP01224717.1_pt1 | contig 49188 bp, 45 predicted proteins | sample 361281 | NCBI WGS metagenome assembly CENP01 (sample SAMEA2591122, study PRJEB7988) | marine metagenome | biome: marine biome (ENVO:00000447); feature: deep chlorophyll maximum layer (ENVO:xxxxxxxx); material: saline water (ENVO:00002010), including plankton (ENVO:xxxxxxxx) | depth 70 m
ACCTTTATATCAAACCCCTTTTCAGTTGCCTGAACCTCCGTAAGACCCACACTAGCAATTTGTGGATGAGAATAGGTGCAACCCGGTATTTTATTCTTATTAATAGGATGGATTCTCTTTTTTCCAGCAATTTTCTCTACACAAATTATACCCTCATGGCTCGCCTTGTGGGCCAACCAAGGGGGACCTACGATATCTCCAATGGCATATACGCCATCTTCCGACGTGGCATTCCACTGGTCCACAACTATATGCTCTTTCTCAACTTTAACCATAGTATTTTCAAGACCTATACCTTCATGATTACCTTGAATTCCAACAGCCATTATGACCCTATCGAAATCTAATTCGAGCACCTTTTGTTCAAATTTTATTATACAACTAACAGTTCCTTTTTTCTTTTTTAACGAATCTAGTTTTGCTTTCGTGATAAAAGTTATACCATCTTTTTCGAATAATTTTTGAGCAAGCTCTGAAATTTCAATATCTTCCGTTGGCAGAATTCGTGGGAGTAGTTCTATAACTGTCACGTCCGCGCCTAGAGTATTATAAAAACTCGCGAACTCTATTCCAATTGCTCCAGAGCCTACTACCAGAAGCTTTTTAGGCATAATATTTGGTGTCATGGCCTCTTTATATGTCCATATTAGCTCGCCATCTGGCTCAAAACCTGGTAGAACTCGTGCTCGGGCACCCGAAGCGATAATTATATTTTTGGCTAACAAATCGATAGTATTTGACTGATCTCGAGCAATACTTACCCTGCCATTACCCGAGAGCTTGCCAAAACCATTTATTACATCAACCTGATTTTTTTTTAGTAAACCTGTAACCCCCAATGAGAGTTGCTCAGCAATATTTCGCGAACGATCAACTATTTTGTCTATATCGTACCCCAAACCTGAAACTCTTAGACCATATTTCTCAGCATTTTTAATATTCCTGAAAACTTCTGCTGTTTTTAGGAGAGCTTTCGTTGGGATGCATCCCCAATTGAGACAAACCCCGCCCAAATTCTCATGCTCAACTAGCACTGTGCTGAGACCTAATTGGGAACCCCTAATAGCCGCGACGTATCCTCCAGGACCACCACCTATTACCGCCAAATCATATTTTTTTTCATTCATTAATAATACTCTACAACAACATAGTTAACGGATCTTCAACCATAAATTTAAATTCTCGCATGAATTGTGCAGATAATGCACCATCAATGGTTCGATGGTCCGATGTCAGCGTGCACGTCATAACCGTTGCAACATCCACCTTACCATCCCTAACTACTGTGCGTTGCTCGCCCGCACCTATTGAAATAATACAGGATTGTGGAGGGTTAATAATAGAAGTAAACTCCTTAACACCAAACATTCCTAGATTAGAAATTGTAAATCCACCACCTTGAAATTCGTCAGGCGCCAATTTACCAGAGCGAGCGCGATCCACTAATTCAACCATCTCAATTGATATTTCAGACAAACCCTTTTGATCAGCTTTTCGAACAATCGGCGTAATAAGCCCATCTTTTGTTGAAACAGCAACAGATATATCTATATCCTCATATTGCAATATAGCGTCTTCAGACCAAGTAGTATTGACTTCGGGTACCCTTCTAATTGTAAGAGCAATTGCACGTATCAAAAAATCGTTTATTGAGATTTTATAACCTAAACTATTATTGGGTGATCGATTATTTAAATCAGCTCTCATACGAATTAAATTATCTAGTTCACAATCAACTGACAATGAGTAGCTGGGAATATCCCTAGAGCTAGCGGTAAGCCTATCAGCAATAATTTTCCGCATCGTTGAGTTAGGTTTTTCAATATACTTGCCAAATGAAACGATAGCTGGCGGCGTTAAGGACGCTTCTAACTGAGTCTTATTGTTTGTGCCATCAGGTTTTTTGTTACCAGAGATTTCTTTTTCAACGTCTAATTTAACAATTCTACCATTTGGACCTGTACCAGTCATTTTACTCAAATTTAAACCTGCTTTACCAGCAATACGCCGTGCCAAAGGCGTCGCAAATACTCTTTTTTCAGTTGGACCTTCTTCCCAATTTTCATAAATTTCTTTTGGATTGGCCCTTTTATTTTCATCACTAGTTTCTTCGGGACTGGACAGTTCCTCCGAAACCTTATTTTTCGACAGAGTGGCAGCAGTAGTTTTATCACCCTCCTCTATAATAACACCAATAACATCATTCACATTTACTGCCTCTGTGCCTTCTTTAACTAAAATCTCGCCTAGCACTCCATCGTCAATCGACTCCAACTCCATTGTGGCTTTGTCGGTTTCAATATCAGCAATTATATCGCCCGCGACAATACTATCACCAATATTCTTATACCACTTTGCAACTTTACCTTCAGTCATAGTGGGAGATAAAGCTGGCATTAAAATATTTATAGTCATGATTAATTTACTCCTTAACGATAGCAAATAGACTTCACTGCTGAAATAACTTTATCAATATTAGGTAAAGCAGCCGCTTCTAAGTTAGTGGCATAGGGCATCGGAACATCTTCTCCACATACCCTCAATACTGGGGCATCCAAATAATCAAATGCATGTTCCATTGCAATAGCGGCAATTTCAGAGCCAATACCCGCGACAGGCCAACCCTCCTCGAGGCTTACAATTCTATTAGTCTTTTTTATTGAAGTTATTATTGTATCCAAATCTAGGGGTCTAAGCGTTCGGAGGTTTATTACCTCGGCATCGATACCCTCACTGGCTAGCGCTTCCGCAGACTCTAAAGCCAATCCCACCATGATTGAAAAGGTTACAATCGTAACGTCCTTTCCTGGACGCTCAATTTTTGCTTTTCCAATTGGTACAGTTAAATCTGGATCCTCTTTTATAGTGAAAGACCGTCCATAAAGTATTTCATTTTCTAAAAAAATAATTGGGTTTGGATCCCTTATAGCGGATTTGAGCAACCCCTTAGCATCCTCAGATGAATAGGGTGCGACAACTTTTAAACCAGGGATATGAGCGTACCAACTAGCAAAACATTGAGAATGCTGTGCCGCTACGCCTGCCGCCGCTCCATTAGCACCTCTGAAGACTATTGGACATCCCATTTGACCTCCAGACATATATAAAGTTTTAGCTGCCGAATTTATTAAATGATCCATTGCTTGCATCGCAAAATTAAAGGTCATAAATTCAACAATTGGCTTTAATCCTCCAAAAGCAGCCCCTACCCCCAGTCCGGTGAATCCATGTTCCGTTATAGGGGTATCAATCACTCGGTTGTCGCCAAACTCTTCCAATAAACCTTGAGAAATTTTATATGCCCCTTGGTATTCAGCTACCTCTTCTCCCATGAGAAATACATTTTTATCAGTTCGCATTTCTTCAGCCATCGCATCACGCAAAGCTTCCCTAACAGTTATCTCTCTGGAATTATTATTTTTCTCAACGGGGTCGCTAGAATTTTTTGGCAAAACATTAGTATCAATTTTTTCGTCTGATTTTAATTTTTTTTCCACTTTACCACTATCTGACGAGGAAACCTCAATATTCATATTATTTATGTCCTCACCCTCTTCTAATATAATTGCAATCGAGACATTTACCTCAACGTTCTCTTGACCTTCCTCAATTAAAAGTTTTCCAATAACCCCATCCTCTGTAGCTTCAATTTCCATAGTTGCTTTATCTGTTTCAATTTCAGCAATCACGTCTCCAGAACGAATAATGTCGCCCTCTTTAATCAACCACTTGGATAGCGTTCCTTCTGTCATTGTTGGCGATAGTGCAGGCATTAGAACTTGATGAGACATGTTTTTTCCTCTTTGTCCTTTTTAAACTTCAACTAAGATATCTGTATACAATTCTGATAAATCTGGCTCTGGGCTCTCTTGAGCATAATCTGCAGCATCAGATACAACAGCTTTTACAGCACTATCAATTTTCTTTAGAGCTTCATCATCGGCCGCATTAAGGTCTAATATTCGTTGGCGTATTCTATCAATTGGATCTTGCTCTGAACGAACTTTACTAACCTCCTCTCTACTCCTATATTTTGCTGGATCAGACATCGAATGTCCGCGATACCTGTATGTTTGCATCCCCAAAATAAAAGGGCCTTTGCCAGAACGAGCATAATCAAGGGCCTTTTTTCCAGCTTCCTTTACAGCCAAAACATCCATTCCATCTACACTAGATCCTGGTATTCCAAAAGCACTACCACGAGAAAATAACTCATGGTTCGACGAAGCTCTTTTTACCGATGTACCCATTCCGTAACGGTTATTCTCGATAATATAGATTACGGGTAATTTCCACAATGAGGCCATATTAAATGACTCAAATACTTGACCTTGATTGGAGGCCCCATCGCCAAAATAAGTCATGCAAACCCCACCATCACCATTGTATTTATGAGCAAAGCCCAGCCCTGTGCCAATAGGAACTTGAGCCCCAACAATACCATGTCCACCAAAAAACCTTTTTTCACGGCTAAACATATGCATTGACCCGCCTTTTCCCTTAGAGTAGCCAGAATTTCTGCCAGTTAATTCTGACATTACTCCTTTTGGGTTCATGTGACTTGCCAGCATATGTCCATGATCACGATAACTTGTAATAACAGTGTCTATGCTATGATCGGCAACGGCCTGCATTCCCACCACTACGGCCTCTTGGCCAATGTAAAGATGACAAAATCCAGCAATTAATCCCATTCCATACAACTGACCTGCCTTTTCTTCGAACCTTCGTATTAGCAACATATCTTTATAAAGCTTTAAGAGCTCATCAAGGTTGTGTACGACTTTCTTTACCCTTTTTCTTTCTGTTTTCTTAATTATGGATTGTTTGACCATAGAACCACCCCTTACAGTATTTTATATTCGAAAAATCTTACCAAAAGTTAGGATAAACATTATAAAATATTAAAATATATGATAAATCTAGAGTTAAGATGCATGAGAAGTTATTGGTAAGCAACAATAAAATTTAAATTAACCATAGAATAGTTAATATTAAAAAGATTTTGAAATAAACCACAACTACTTATGTCTTATACGAAATAAAAATTCAAGATTTTACGTATTATTGAATATTATTGGAAGACTCAATTAAAAAAAATCTATAATTAATGGCATAATTAACTAACGAGCAATCAATTTACTTTTCACTTAAAATAAAATATGAATTCGTTAGGTCTACTATAACCCAACAAAAATCTGGCTCGCTCACCAAGCATATCGCGATCTAGTGTTTGAGGGCTTAATAGGTTTACATGATTTTGAATTATTGAATGCTTCGATTTCAATTTCTCATTCATATTATGCGCTCGTTCTACTTGTTTGGTTAATTGCCAATAAGCTATTAAGCCTCTATCTCCTTGGACTGCGTGATAAGCAATATAAAGAATTAAAACTATACATAATATGGGACCCATAATATGTGAAGAACGTAATCTTATCTCAGATAGAACTTTCATAGTTCTCCTCTTAGCATTCTGCTAAAAATAAATTTGAGCACATCTGTCATGAAATTTATAAGTAAGTGCTTTTACTCAATAAAAGTCTAATCTAACGGATGGATCCATCTCACTGGTATATAATAACTTTATCGATTAATTTATCTATTTAGTAGAATCGAATATGATTCTCTATGGTTAATAAATAATTAAAAAAAATTATTTATTTAATAATATTGATTTTCCAGCAAAGGTTGAGCAATTGCCAAGCTCTTCCTCAATTCTAATGAGTTGATTATACTTAGCCAACCTATCTGACCTAGACAAAGAACCTGTCTTTATTTGACCTGAATTCGTTGCTACTGAAATATCAGCGATCGTCGAATCTTCAGTCTCTCCTGATCTATGCGATATAACTGATGTATAACCAGCCTTATGAGCCAAATCGACTGATTTCAGGGTTTCTGTTAATGTACCTATTTGATTGACTTTTATTAAGATTGAGTTGGCAACATTTTGATTAATACCCTTTATTAAACGCTCTGGGTTCGTTACAAATAAGTCGTCACCAACCAGTTGACACATTTCTCCTAACTCTTTAGTCATATGCCTCCAGCCTTCCCAATCATCCTCAAACATTCCATCTTCAATAGAAAAGATTGGGTATTTATCAACCAAAACACGATAATATTCTACGATTTCAAAAGAAGTTAGTATTTGATTTTCACCGACTAAATGATATTTGCCATCTTTGTAAAACTCGCTGGAAGCGGCATCTATGGCTAAAACAATATCTTCAGCTGGTCGATAACCAGCTTTTTCAATCGATTTCATTATAAAGGACAGAGCTTCATCAGAACTTCTAAGATGTGGCGCAAAACCACCTTCATCTCCAACGTTTGTATTGTAACCCTTATTATTCAATTCAATTTTAAGTGATTGAAAAACTTCTGATCCTATTCGAATTGCCTCAGCACAACTCTCCGCACCCACGGGCATAATCATGAACTCCTGAATATCAATTTGATTATCTGCGTGCTGGCCGCCATTGATAATATTCATCATTGGAACGGGCATAGTATTGGAAAACACTCCTCCAATATAACGATAAAGAGGCAAATCCAAATCGCGCGCAGCGGCTTTAGCAACAGCTATACTTACCCCCAGAATGGAATTAGCCCCCAGTTTTGACTTATTGGCGGTACCGTCAAGTTCAATCATCATTTGATCAATACGCATCTGCTCACTAGCATCCATTCCGACAATGGCATCAAATATTATAGAGTTTATATTTTCACATGCATTCAATACACCCTTACCACCAAAGCGATTTTTATCACCATCCCTCAATTCGATAGCTTCGTGCTTTCCCGTGGAAGCACCCGATGGCACTGCAAAACGACCAACTATATCATTCTCAAGTGTAACATCTACCTCTATTGTAGGATTACCTCTTGAGTCAATTATCTCTCTACCATAAATATCTGTAATCGCTGTCATTTTCCTACCTAACTAATTTCTGATAGTTTATTCTAATTTATAAAGTATGCGTAATTAATTAAATCCAAATTACCCCAGATTAATAGGATGTTTTTTTGCAACAGAATCAAAACCTAATAACGTTTCAATTATATTTTCTAGTTCATTTAAATAAATCATATTAGGTCCATCGCTTGGCGCATTATCGGGATCCTGGTGAGTTTCCATAAAAACTCCTGCAACTCCAACAGCAACTGCAGCTCGGGCTAAAATAGGCGCGAATGTTCTATCTCCACCTGATTTATCACCTGATGAACCAGGCTGTTGAACAGAGTGAGTGGCATCAAAAATAATTGGATAACCAGTTTTTGCCATTATTGCCAATGAACGCATATCAGACACCAAAGTATTATAACCAAAGCTTACGCCGCGTTCGCATAACATAATGTTTTTATTTCCAGTGCTCTCAACTTTTCTAGCGACGTTCGCCATGTCCCAAGGTGCCAAAAACTGCCCCTTCTTTATATTAATAATCTTTCCGGTCTCTCCTGCAGCAATCAATAAATCAGTCTGCCTGCACAGAAAGGCTGGGATTTGGATGACATCAACAGTTTCACCAACGATCTTGCATTCCTCAATTGAATGAACATCTGTTACGACGGGTAGCTTCAACAGCTCTTGTATTTCAGAAAAAATTGGCATCGCCTTGCGAATTCCGATTCCTCTATCACTTTTTATACTTGTTCTATTAGCCTTATCAAATGACGATTTATATATCATATGAATATTATGTTTATTACTTATTTCTTTAATCGCAAAAGCCATTTCAATAGCATGATCTCTACTTTCCATTGCACACGGCCCCGCAATAACCGTTATTTTACTATCATTACTAATTTTATTTTCACCAATTTTAATTATTTTTGAAGTTGTCATTACTCAAACCAATCTTGATTGTTCGATAGCCGCTCTAATAAAATCTGAAAATAAGGGATGCGGCTCAAATGGACGTGATTTTAATTCTGGATGAAACTGAACCCCTATGAACCACGGGTGAGCAGGAATTTCAATTATTTCTGGTAAAATATTATCTGGTGATTTACCTGAAAAAATAATTCCAAATTTTTCCAACTGTTTTTCATATTCAATATTAACTTCATAGCGATGTCTATGGCGTTCACTAATTTCTAATTTCCCATATATTTTATGAATTTTTGTATTTTCCTTAATGATACACGGGTAAGCTCCTAGTCTCATAGTACCGCCCTTATCACTATCTTCATGACGCTGTTCTAATTTACCCTCATTTTCCCATTCAGTCATCAAGCCTATAACTTTATCTTCACAATTTCCAAACTCCGTAGTTCCCGCATTTTTGATGCCCGCTAAATTACGAGCCACCTCTATAACTGCCATTTGCATGCCAAAACAAATGCCAAAGTAAGGAATACCTTTTTCCCGAGCAAATTGAGCTGCTTTAATTTTTCCCTCTGCTCCTCTTGACCCAAAACCTCCCGGAACAAGTATCCCATCACAATTCTCTAATTCATTTGGAATAATCTGTGATTCAAAAACTTCAGACTCAATCCATTTAATCTTGACTTTCACATTATTAGAAATACCTCCATGAGCCAAAGCTTCCACTAATGATTTGTAGGCGTCCACTAATATAGTGTATTTTCCAACGATCGCGATTGTGACGTCACCTTCTGGTGTCGTTACTCTTTTAACAACGTTTTTCCATGAATCGAGATTTGGTTTATCAGTTTTTAAACCAAAATGACAACAGACCTCTGTATCTAAACCTTGCTCATGGTACCTTAGGGGAACCTCATAAATTGATTCAACATCTAAAGCGGGAACTACCGCTTCCTCTTTTACATTACAAAATAAAGCTATCTTCACTCGCTCACCAACAGGAAGATCACGGTCAGCCCTACAAAGCAACAAATCTGGCTGAATTCCTAGACTTAAGAGCTCTTTTACAGAATGTTGGGTTGGCTTAGTTTTCAACTCTCCCGCTGCAGCTAAAAAAGGTAACAAAGTCAAATGTATATACATTGTTCGGTTTCTACCGAGCTCATAACCAAGTTGTCTAATCGCCTCTAAGAACGGTGTACCCTCAATATCTCCGACTGTTCCGCCGATTTCAACCAAAACAAAATCTTCTTTATTAAGATTTGAAACCGTAAACTGTTTAATAGCATCAGTGACATGAGGTATGACTTGAATTGTAGCACCGAGATACTCACCTCTACGTTCTTTGGCAATAACGTCTGAATAAATTTTTCCCGTGGTCACATTATCCGATTGTTTTGCATCGACACAGGTAAATCTCTCGTAATGTCCAAGATCTAGGTCAGTTTCCGCCCCGTCCTCAGTAACAAAAACCTCTCCATGTTGATACGGACTCATTGTCCCTGGATCAACATTCAAATACGGATCTAACTTTCTAATTCGAACATTAAACCCCCGCGCCTGCAAAAGCGCCGCCAGGGAAGCTGAAGCCAGACCTTTTCCGAGAGATGAAGCCACTCCGCCAGTAATAAAAATAAACCGCGTCATGGACGTGAAGTTTATACCTAGAATCCGAATTCACAAACAGTAATCCCGAGTTTTTTTCGCTACTCAATATACCCTATTGATTTAAAAGAATTATAATTTATTTGACTGGAGCACTTGGGACAGAGGGAACGATTGGAGAAGATGGAACCTGTTTTTGATTCGTTGAACCAGTATTTTGATCTAATATTGAGCCCTTATTTCTACCTTCATCTGCCATAATCGCTAGTGTCAAAGAGGTTGCAAAAAACGCAGCTGCCAATACGCTTGTGGACCTAGTAAGAAGATTTGCAGTAGCTCGGCCTGTCATAAAACCTCCCATTCCACCCCCTGATGATGAGCCTCCACCCATGCCTCCAAGGCCACCCTCACTTTGCTGAATTAATACCAAAAAAATCATGGATATAGCTAACAATAAATGCACAACCAACAGGACAGTTTCCATAAAATTTTCCTCAGAAATTACTTTATTTTAGTCTTAATTTTTATACATTAAGGTGTTTTTCTATACTTTTCTGTTCAATATGGCAAATAATTTTGCGGCATTCTCACACAAAGACCAAAAATCATTGCTCGACAAGCTCGCGCCGCCCACTAAGGCACCATCAACATCATCAATTGACAGTATTCCAGCAACATTATCTGGCTTTACAGATCCGCCATATAAAAGCCTTATTTTTTCTGCCACTTCAACCCCTTTACTTTTAGCGACCACATCTCTTATGGCGGCATGAACATTAGCTATTTCCTCTATTTCTGGTGTCTTTCCTGTGCCAATAGCCCAAATCGGCTCATAAGCGATTATAATATCACTATCAGAAGCTGATTCTGGGATTGACTCCAAGACCTGTGATCTCACTATTTCAAAAGTTTCTCCATTATTTTTTTGATCTTGAGTTTCTCCAACACACACAATTGATATTAACCCAGCCTTTTTTGCCGCGCCTACTTTTAATTTAACAGTGGAATTTATTTCATTGTACGAGATCCGCCGTTCTGAATGCCCAACAATTACGAAACTACAACCGATATCTTTTAACATTAAAGCACTAATATCTCCGGTATACGCACCGCTTTCTGACGAATGACAATCTTGTCCACCAACTAAAAATGCCGACTGAGAGGCACTCTCATAAAGTAAGGGTATAAGTGGTGCTGGTGGACAAATTATAAACTCGCAACGTTTTGCATTATCATCTAATACTCTTTTTAATATATTTTTAGAAAACTGTATCACCATCTCGGAAGTTCCATTCATTTTCCAATTCCCGGCAATTACTGGCGGTCGCTTAAAGTTCATTAAAATCTCCTAATTTCAAAAATTTTTCCGATTTCATATTTTTATTTATGTTTTAAATGAATAGGTGCATTCAAGCTAAGTGTTGCTAGATGATAATCTCCCAAGTAATATAATTTCCTCAGGCCTGAACGTGAAATATATGTGCGACAACTGAGTATACAATATATCTCTAAAAAATAGGAATAAAATGGCTGAAAGCAAGAAAAAAACATTTCGTGAGATTATTATTGGGTGGGGTACAAAAATTTTACTGGCCCTTCTAATTTTGAGTTTTGGTCTTTGGGGAATCGGAGATTATATCACACCGAAGCAAGAAGAAGAATTAGTAGCAAAGGTAGGCAAATCGGGAATACTTAAAGCCGAATATGATAATGAGCTAAGAAAACAGATAAATAATCTACAAAGAATTTTTGGCAATACTTTCAGCCTTGAGCAGGCAAAATCGCTTGGTATTTCTGAAAATATTGTACAATCTTTAATACGACGAAAACTTTTTGGGCTTGAAGCTGATTCTTTAGGATTAACTGTTAGTGATAAGTTAATATCTTCGGAGATTCAGAACGACGATAGATTCAAATCTCCCTCAGGAAATTTTGATCGATTTACATTTGATGAGAAGATCAGGCGAATGGGTTTAAGTGAAAGTAGTTATATTAGTTCATTCAGGGCCTTACTTTTAGAAAATCAACTTTTAAGCATTCTTCAAAATAGCGTTAAACTAGAAGATCACATGATAGAGCCAATAAATAAATTCAGGAATGAAAAAAGATCGATAAAATTTCTTGAAATTCCCCACGAGTCATTCCCAGTTTCTGATAAAATAAGCGAAAATGAATTATTAGAATTCCATAAAAAGCACGCCGATCGTTTTACAGCGCCTGAACTTCGCTCATTTACTTTAGTGGAGCTAAAGATTAGTGACTTTATTAACGAAGTAGATGTCTCAGAGAAATTAATAAGAGAGAGTTATGACAATCGTTTGGATGAATTTGAAACTCCTGAATCAAGAGAAATTTTACAAATTTTAATTTCAGATGAAAACGAAATTCGCTCGATATCCGAAAAACTAAGAACTGGGAGAAATTTTCTCACTACTGCAGAGAATATTGCTGGTCTCGACAAGAGCCAAATTGAATTAGGAACTCTTACAAAAGAGGAAATTTTAATTGAGGAATTGGCGACTAATTCTTTCTCTTCGCTCAAGCAAGGAGAGATCAGTGAACCTTTTAAAAGTCCGTTAGGTTGGCATATTATAAAAATAAAAAAGATTAATCCTCAAAAAATTAAGGTATATGATGCAGTTAGAGAAATGCTTCGATTAGATCTCGCTGCTGATAAAGCTGCAGATAATCTATATGCATTATCAAATAAATTTGAGGATGAACTTGGAGATGGCGCGACAATCGAGAACGCCGCTAAAAGATTAAATTTAAATATCCAAATAATTAACAATCTAGATTATCAAGGAAATATACAGCTTAGTTCTGAGGAGAAAAAAATAAATCCTCAGATTATAGAAACAGCATTCCAAACTGAACTTAATCAGGAAAGCCCCCTCACTGAGATGGAGAACGATGGATATTTTATACTGCATATCAACAAGATAACTCCAAAAACCTTACAGCCGTTTGAAACGGTAAAGTCACTTGTCAAAGAGCAATTAGTATTAGCGAAAAAACAAGAAAAATCAGAAAAGGAAGGTATTCGATGGATTAGTGAATTAAGGGGCGGTAAAAGTATCGATCAATTAGCTAAGAGCCTAAACTTAAAAGTAAAAACCGCCTCTGATTTTTTACGATCCGGCGCGCAACTTAATAAAAAAATTCCGCAATCACTGATAACAGCCACCTTTGGAATCAAGGCAAATGAATTTATCAGTGTAAACAATTCCAAGTCAATTTTCATTCTCAAAGTTACGAGCGTTAAACCATTAATAGCATTTGAAAAAGGCGAGAATTTCAGCGCTATAAAGGGGGCAATCGAAGAGAGTTTGTTTAACGATATTACTCTGCAGTACTCCAATTCATTGAAGTCCAAGTTTAAAGTGACTGTGCTACGTGCCAACCTCTAATTTTTATATCTATCTGTATAATAATCGTTTATTTTACTTAAATATAAACGTCTAATTATTTGAAAAACTACTTGTTTGGTATTTGACTAACTGGCTAATCGGCACCTGAGCAAACCCTCTTCCTTTTAATGTCTTAAGCCATTCAGAGAGAGCCTTTAAAGTTGCGTCTTTGGGGTGACCAATGGCCACAGCATAACCATTTTTCTTGGCGAAAGACTCAACTTTCTGCAATTGCTTTTTAACAGCCTTGAGAGACGCATCATTATCTAAAAAGAAATCACGCTGTGCATAAGGAACATCATACGCAAGGGCTACTGAAGCTCCTATGGTATTTCTTGAAGTTCGGGAATCCAGAAATAACAACCCCCTTCTTTTCAACTCTCGCATAACTATTCCCATACCTTTGGGGTCAGATGTAAACCTACTTCCCATATGGTTGTTGATACCCACATATCCATTAAACCTATTTAATCCCCAGCGTAATTCATTCAAGATTTTCTTTGAATCGTTTTTGGTAAGCAAAACATTAGGGCCTGGATCAACATTTTCTCTTTCTGACTCCATTGCCATATGCACAATAATCTCATGCCCAACTTTTTTAGCATTCCTAACTTGTTTTTTAAGATCCGAGGCATAGGTCAAGAATGCGATCGTTATTGGCGGTTGCAATTGAATAACGGCCGCTGTTCTTTTTTTATCAAAGCCAGCATCATCAATAACAATCGCTATTTTTGGTCCCTTTATTGATTTACCGAATTGGACAGAATTTTTTTTCCATGTATCCTTTAAACCAGGCTCCTCATAAATCATAAAACTGTTATCTAGATCCCGCGTTTTTTTCGAGTTATCGAAATCTTCGCTAGAGCTTTTTCCTAACTTTACATCTTCTGTCGTATTTTGTTTTATTTCAGTACTAATTTTATCTTTAATTTTATATATTTTTTTCTCAAAAGTCGGGTTGTTCTTAGTATCATCGAGCGGCAATGATGCTATAGACTCCCTTTTAAAATTCCTATGCGATTCTGGTTGACTAAATTCATTGTTTACACTTTCTAACAAATTAGCCGAATGAAATGCAAAAAATATTAATGCAACCGTGAGTAAAATTAAGGTTATTACTCTATAAAACATACAAATTTACCTAACGAATATTGGGGAATAATAAATTTAGTTCGTTCTCGAATAATATATAAAAAAAACTTCAAAAATAGATTCCCTTAAGAACTAATAGTAAACAAATTAAGGTCAATTGCGAAAATGTAATTAGTATATATTATCAGTACAATAAAAAAATATATTCAGTGCTTAAACTATTTGGCTTTTTAGAGAAATTATTTAAGTTAAATAGTATATCATGGAAACTTTACGTTCTAAAGAAAGTTGTAACAAGTGACAGATTTAAAGAAATTTATAAAAATAGTTGCAGATGGAAATGCTCTTAACATTCAAGACGCCGAAGAGGCATTTAAAATTATAATGTCTGGTAATGCCACACCAACTCAAATAGGAGGATTTTTAATGGCATTACGAGTAAGAGGGGAAACGGTTGATGAATTAACGGGGGCTGCTCGGGCAATGCGTGAAAGAGCACTTCGTATTGAAGCCCCTAAAAATGCCATGGACATTGTTGGAACAGGGGGCGATGGAACAGGAACACTAAACATCTCAACGGGCGCCTCAATTGTAGCGGCGGCCTGCGGAATTCCCATCGCTAAACACGGCAATCGTGCTTTATCATCAAAATCAGGGGCCGCTGACGTTTTGTCTGCTTTAGGTGTAAATACCGATGCTGATTTTTCAATTATTAAAAAAGCTATTTGGAATTGTAATATAGGTTTCCTAATGGCTACGCGCCATCATAGCGCCATGCGGCATGTTTCTGGTCCAAGGGTTGAACTTGCGGTTCGCACGTTATTTAATCTTCTTGGTCCAATTTCGAACCCAGCGGGTGTTAAGCGGCAGCTTACAGGTGTTTTCGATAAAAAATGGATAACCCCTATGGCACAAACATTACATCAATTAGGTACCAAAAAAGCCTGGATCATGCATGGCTCTGATGGAAGCGATGAATTAACAACTACCGGAATTACTTATGTTTCTGAGCTAAATAGTGGGAAAATTACTGAATTTGAGGTGCACCCATCTGATGCAAATATTCCAACCGCAAAAATTGAAGACCTTAAAGGCCGCGATCCAAAGTATAATGCGCAAGCAATAATTGAAATGTTAAATGGATCGACTTCGGCGTATAGGAACATTGTAATTTTAAATGCTTCAGCGGCATTAATTGTCGCTGGTAAAGTAAAAACTTTACAAGAAGGGAAAGAATTAGCAACTCAAGCGATTGATAGTGGAGAAGCAAACAGAGTACTTAGTCGTTTAATAACCATAACTAATCAGGATACAATTGGAGAAAATATTTGACTAATATTTTACTCGAGATATGCGAAAAGAAAAAAGTGCATATTGGGATTCGAAAACAAAAAGTTTCCGAGTCCACATTGCTAAGAGAGAGCCGATTTATAGAAAAACCTCGAAAATTTATTGATAAACTTGCTGCTACAAAAAATTTAAATAAATTTGGCCTTATTGCTGAAATTAAAAAAGCCTCCCCATCTAAAGGAATAATAAGAGAGTATTTCCAACCAAAGGAAATTGGGAAAGCTTATGAAAATGGCGGCGCAACCTGCTTGTCAGTTTTAACTGACGAGCCATATTTTAGGGGTTCAGACAAATACCTTACCGATGTAAAAGAAGTTGTGGGCATTCCAATCCTTCGAAAAGACTTTATTATCGAGACATATCAAGTGATTGAATCTAAAGCCATAGGTGCCGACTGCATTCTCCTAATAATGGCTATTCTTGATCTGGGTCATGCACAAGAATTATATGATGCAGCATTAGAGTTAGGGTTAGATGTTTTAATTGAGGTCCATAATACCTATGAGATGGAAGCAGCACTCAATCTATCACCAAAATTTATAGGAATTAATAATAGGGATCTGAAAACGTTTGAAGTAGATTTGGGAACCTCAGAAACGCTTGCTAAAATGGTTGATGACGATGTTTTAATAGTAAGCGAATCTGGGATCTATAAAAATAGTGATTTAAAACGGCTCAATATGATAGGTATTAATTGCTTTCTGGTTGGAGAGTCGCTAATGCGACAGAATGATATAGAAGTTGCTGTTCGAAAGTTACTAAATAATAACCAGACTAATGACAGTGAGGTTTCAAAATGACTAAACTAAATCATATTGATACTGATGGAAATGCTGTGATGGTAGATATTGTAAAAAAAAATGAGACGGAGAGAATTGCAGTTGCTACAGGTTCTATTTTTATGAAATCAACAACATTGGAATTAATAAATAAACGAGCTGTTAAAAAAGGTGACGTTCTCTCGGTCGCTCAAATCGCGGGTATTATGGGTTCTAAACGAACTCCTGACCTAATACCACTATGCCATCCAATTAACCTCACCTCGGTAAATTTAATTCTGACACCTAATATGAACGAAAGCTCAATAAATATTGAAGCAACGTGCAAAGTATTTGGAAGGACTGGGGTCGAAATGGAGGCATTAACAGCGGTGACTGTAACTGCTTTAACAATTTACGATATGTGTAAAGCTGCTGATAGAGAAATGCGTATAAGTGATGTTCGTTTGATTTATAAAACTGGCGGTAAATCTGGCGAATATAGAGCGATTGAATAGTGATATGAGAGGATTTAATGATGATATGATCCAAGTTGATGCGGCATTGGAAAAAATACTCAGTAGCATTAACAAAATTGGTGATGAAGATATTTCAATAGCAAACGCACTCGGCAGAGTTTTAGCGGAAGACTTGATTTCGAGAGTAGATCATCCCCCAAATCGGGTCTCTGCGATGGATGGTTACGCAGTAAGATCTAAAGACATTAATTCGCCGCCACCTGTTAGACTTAAACAAGTAGGAGAGTCTTCAGCTGGAAATAGGTTTAATGGTCTGTTAAAAGAACTTCAGACCATTCGAATTTTCACAGGAGCGCGGATACCAGAAAATGCTGATACGATCATAATACAAGAAAATGCAATTAAAGAAAAAGAACATATCTTGATTCAAAAAACTGAAGTCCCAGGTAAATATATTAGGCAGAGTGGATTGGACTTTAAAAAGGGCGATGTGCTTCTTAAATCAGGCACAAGATTAAATTTTAGAAATATTGCCCTCATAGCAGCAATGAATATCGCTTGGATTAAAGTTACCAGAAAACCTCGTATTGCGATTTTTTCCTCAGGCTCTGAACTTGTTTATCCTGGAGATGAGATAGGCCCCGACCAAATTATAAGTTCAAATAGTATAGGACTATCAGCTTTAATTGAAGCATCTGGAGGGTCACCAATTAACCTCGGAATTGCAATAGACGACATGAGTATAATAAGGCAAAAATTATCCAATTTAATGAATGTCGATTTATTAGTTACAATTGGGGGAGCATCAGTTGGTGATTATGACCTAATTCGAAGAATTTTGGGTGAAGCAAAGAATAAAATAAAAATAAGCCGTGTTGCGATGCGTCCAGGTAAGCCGCTTATTTTTGGTAAGCTTCAGGGAATACCCATATTAGGATTACCGGGGAACCCTGTTTCCGCGGGAGTTACGGCTATACTATACCTGGTGCCGGCCATTAATAAGCTAGTGGGCTCTGATAATTATCAAAATCCTATTGAAAGTGCAATTACAACCATTAATTTAGAAAAGAATGATAGTAGGCAAGACTATTTGCGAGCAAAACTGAGTAGAAAAAAAAATGGTGAACTAAGCGCAACTCCTTTTAACTATCAAGATAGCTCTATGTTGTTAAACTTTGCGAAAGCCGAATGCTTAATCATTCGAGCTCCATTCGCAAAAGCTCTAAAAAAGGGCAACCGAGTTAAGATAATTCGATTGGATTATTTCTCATAGACTATTTAACCTATATTAATTTAATTAAATTATCTATTGACCTTAAATAAGAACTAAAATAGAACAAATAATACAATTATAAATAGGTTGTAATAAGGACATTTTCAGTATTCTTGGTTTTAGTTCCTACATTGAATTAATTTAGTAAATTGCTAGAATTATTATAACGATTAAAAATAGGGGTAGCTGATGCTTACAAAAAAACAATATGAACTACTCAAATTTATTAATAAAAGGCTCAATCAAGTTGGAATATCCCCATCTTTTGACGAGATGAAGGTAGCGTTAAATCTAAAATCAAAATCAGGTATTCATAGGCTAATAACAGGCTTAGAGGAGAGAGGTTATATCAAGAGATTACCGCATCGAGCACGGGCCCTAGAAGTAATAAAGCTTCCAAAAATTGATCAAGAACGGCCCTCCAATATACTTTTAACTAGCAATCAAGCGAACTCCAATGTTAAAAATGAATCTTCTAATTCCTTAACTATACCATTGATGGGAAAAATTGCAGCAGGTATGCCAATTGAAGCAATAAGCGATCCGTCAAATACTCTTGATGTGCCAACTAATATGATGGGTAATGGAGAACATTACGCCCTTAAAATTGACGGTGACTCGATGATTGACGTCGGGATCCACGATGAAGATACAGTTGTTATCCAAAAATGTGATCAAGCAGAGAATGGTTCTATCGTAGTTGCACTAATAGACGATCAAGAAGCGACGTTAAAGCTACTCCGAAAAAAAGGTAAAACTGTTGACTTGGTCCCAGCTAATAAAAATTATAAGGTACAATCGTTCGATGCAAATAGAATTAAGATTCAGGGAAAATTAACAGGTTTGTTGAGAAATTACAGTTAATTATTTCTACTAAAGTTTAAGAGCTTTTCATTTGTTGAAAGTATCGACTCAACATCAGGTTAAAATAATTTATACAAATATGGTTTCTTATCATTATCTTAAATATTAGGTAAATGCATTGTCTCAAGTAATTACTCGGTTTGCGCCCTCACCTACTGGCTTTTTGCATATTGGAGGAGCTAGAACAGCTCTTTTTAATTGGCTATACGCCAAACATTGTGGAGGAAAATTTCTTCTCCGTATCGAAGATACAGATAAAGAACGATCAACATTAGAGGCCACAAATGCAATCATATCGGGAATGAAATGGCTAGGACTTCAATGGGATGAGGAAATATATTCGCAAGCATCGCATTTCGAACGTCACAAAAAGGTTGCAGAGAGTTTGTTCAATTCGGGTAAGGCTTACAAGTGCTATTGCTCTCAACAACAACTAGCAAAGATGCGCGAGAAAGCCCTTAAGAATGGAAGTACTAGGCTCTACGACGGGACTTGGCGAAATAGGGACCCTAAAGATGCTCCTATTAACATCAAACCGGTAATTCGACTTAAAATGCCGCTTACAGAAACAACCATGCTCAATGATTTAATACAAGGTAAAGTAGAAGTAGCTAATAACACTTTAGACGATATGATATTGTTGAGATCCGACGGCTCTCCAACCTATATGCTTGCGGCGGCCGTTGACGATAACGATATGAATGTATCTCATGTTATAAGAGGCGATGATCATCTTACAAATACTTTTCGACAAATCCAAATATATAACGCAATGAATTGGAAAATACCGGAATATGCTCATATGCCGTTACTGCACGGTTCGGATGGCGCTAAACTGTCCAAAAGGCACGGCGCACTTGGTGTTGAAGCATATGAAGAGATGGGGTTTTTACCTGAAGCCATAAATAACTATCTTTTAAGGTTAGGATGGAGCCATGGGAATGATGAAATTATAACTCAAAAACAAGCAATAGAGTGGTTTGAAATACATAATGTTGGCAAGTCAGCATCGCGTTTTGATCAGGAAAAATTAAGAAACATTAATAGTCACTACATAAATGAATGTGATGAAGAACGACTGATTAAACTTATTTTACCAAAGATATCAAAGTTACTTTCGGACAATATATCTTCAAAGTCTTATGAAAGATTAAAATTAGGTTTGAGTAACTTAAAAGATAGATCTAATACATTACTAGAACTATCTGATAATGCTCAAGTTTATTGCATAAATCAGCCTATAAAGATAAAGGGTAAAGCATTAAGAAATTTTAACCAGGGTGGTCGAAAATTATTAATTCAGGTCTATAAGTACTTAGAGAAGTTACAAAAATGGGATAGCGAATCTCTTGAAAGCACAATTAAATCATTTGCAGTTGAAAATAACATTGGCTTGGGTAAGGTCGCGCAACCACTTAGAGCCGCTTTAAGCGGTAACTATAAATCACCAGGAATTTTTGAAATTATGGCGGTTTTAGGTAAATTAGAGACCTTAAAAAGAATTAATGACACAATGTAATTTTTATAAAATTCTCCAGTTTGCTTGACATTTGATATCAAAAATTCATATAACCGCCAGCTGAAATTGAATTGAAAACTCTGGGATAAAAAATGGCTTTAGAAAAAAATAACAATTTTACACTTACAAATAATAATTCCGGAGAGTCTTTTCAGTTGCCAGTTTTTAAGGGTTCCGTTGGACCTGATGTAATTGATATTAGGAAATTATATTCTGAGACTGACTGTTTTACATACGATCCCGGCTTTACTTCGACTGGAAGTTGTGAATCAAAGATTACGTATATTGATGGCGATGAGGGCATTCTGCTTTATCGAGGATATCCTATTGATCAACTGGCAGAAAACTCGGATTATTTAGAAACCTGCTATTTATTACTTTTTGGCGAATTGCCTAATCAATCTCAAAAGGAGAGTTTTGTTAACGATATCACGCATCATACCATGCTCCATGAGCAATTTAATACTTTCTTTCATGGTTTTAGACGAGACGCACATCCAATGGCAGTAATGTGCGGCGTCGTGGGAGCACTTTCAGCTTTTTATCACGATAGTTTAGACATTAACGATCCTCATCATAGGATGGTATCTTCTTATCGCCTTATTGCAAAGGTTCCTACTATAGCTGCTCAAGCTTACAAATATTCTGTAGGGCAACCATTTATTACGCCTCGAAATGACCTTGGTTTTGCTGAAAACTTTTTGCACATGATGTTTGCCACACCAGCAGAGGAATACATCGTAAGCAAAACTCTAGCTAAAGCAATGGATCGTATTTTGATTCTTCATGCAGACCACGAACAAAATGCATCCACTTCTACAGTAAGACTAGCAGGATCGAGTGGAGCCAACCCTTTCGCTTGCATAGCAGCGGGAATAGCATCTTTATGGGGTCCAGCACATGGTGGCGCCAATGAAGCAGTTTTAAAAATGCTGAATGAGATTGGTGATATAAGTAAAATACCAAGTTTCATTAAAAAGGCTAAAGATAAAGATGATCCTTTTCGATTAATGGGATTTGGCCACAGAGTTTATAAAAACTTTGACCCGAGAGCTAAAGTTATGCAGCAGTCGTGTCATGAGGTTCTTAATGAGCTTGGTATTAAAGATGAACCGTTACTTGATTTAGCCATGGAACTAGAAAGAATAGCTCTTGAAGACGAATATTTTGTGGATCGAAAGTTATATCCTAATGTAGATTTTTATTCGGGAATAATTTTTAAGGCAATCGGAATACCCGAAACGATGTTTACAGTTCTATTCGCAGTAGCTAGAACGGTAGGCTGGATATCTCAATGGAATGAGATGATAGAAGATCCTACGCAAAAAATTGGTAGGCCGCGTCAGTTGTATTTAGGAGAGAATAAAAGAGATTATATTCAATTAGATAATAGATAAAAATAGCGAAATTGAATGACTATACTTTATAATTTGCGCACGCAGTCTTAAATTTTTATCTGGTTCAATCTCTTTGAACAAGTTCTATTTTATACCCATCAGGATCCTCTATAAAGGCTATTACTCGTTCACTACCCTTCATCGGCCCAGCAGGTCGAGGAATCTTAACACCTTCTTTTTCTAAATTATGACAGGTTTTATATGCATCGGGTACAGCTATAGCTATATGACCAAATGAATTTCCATGGTCATATGGTATTTCTTGGTCCCAATTATAAGTTAATTCAACAACACTAGAGTCCTCCTCTTGATTATATCCAACAAATGCAAGAGTGAATCTACCTATTTCATTATCAACTTTACGTAAAAGTTTCATCCCTAATAGTCTGGTATAAAAATCGATCGATTTATTAAGATCTATTACCCTAATCATAGTATGTAAGAGCCTGAAACCCTCTGAATTTAAAGTCATTTTACACCCCTTGTTCTTTATTTGGACCCATGCGATTTAATTGTTTCTAGGATTATATTAGCTGCCTTATCGCTAGGCTTTGCTACCTCATTTTTAAGTTGTTTTATCGCTAAATCAAAATTCTCTAACTGTAACTCGTAAATATCTTTGTTATCCAGCAACTTCTTAATCTCCTTATAAATTAGGTCCGAATTACATTTCTCCTGTATTAACTCAGTTACCACTTCTTTATTCAGAAGTATATTAACTAAATTAGCAAATTTAGTTTTTACAAGTCTCCGCCCGATAAAAGCTGTGATAGGATTAAATTTGTAGATTGTAACATTCGGTACTCTTGCCATAGCCAATTCAAGAGATACTGTGCCCGAGGCTGCTATAGCCACATCAGAAGCCGCTAACGCAGAATATTTTTCTTCTATAGTTGAAGTAATTATAACGGGTATGTCCCAACTTTGTAACAAATTTTTAATATGATCGATAAGATTTTCCAATGTTGGTAAAATTATATAAAGATTTTTATCAGCTAAAGAATTTATTGCATTCCTTATTATTGGCAAAAGCCGACTAATCTCGCCTACTCTACTTCCAGGTAAAATACTTAGGACTTTGGCACTACTGGGTATTTCATGGATTTCCCTAAATATAATACCATCACCCATTCCAGCATTACTCTCGACAACAGGGTGCCCAACAAATATGGTATTTAAACCTTCTTTCTCAAAATAAGGCGGTTCAAAAGGAAATAATGTGAGAAGTTTATCAAGGAATTTTGCAATTTTCCTAGCACGTCCAGGCTTCCACGCCCAAACTGATGGAGCGACATAATGAACAAGAGGTATCTCACTTTTAGTTATTTTCTTAAGAATACGAAATGAAAAGTCAGGCGCATCTATCGTAACAACTATGCATGGATTTTTTTTTTCAATATCTGCAATCGTCTGCTTAATGCGCATAAACAAATTAGGTAAACTAGGAATCACCTCTGCCAAACCCATTACCGTGATTTCAGACATCGGGAATAAACTATTAAAACCTAATTTTTCCATTTCCATTCCACCGACCCCGGAAATCAAACATTTATTCTTGGTTTTGGACTTAATCGAATCAATTAAACGGGCACCAATAACATCTCCAGAGGGTTCTCCAGCAATTATATATATATGAGGTGTTGCCATAATTAGAACTCATCCAACTCAATTGAGTTTATAAACAAACCACTTTTGTCCGCTTCTTTTATCATAGAATTACGATTAACTATGATCGTTGCACCACCCTGAATTACAATACCAGCAAATTTGGCCTCGGAAGCTTGTTTTACCGTCTCAATGCCAATGGTTGGAAGATCTAATCGTGTATCTTGGCCTGGTTTCTTTAATTTAATTAAAATAGCGTTATTTGAATCAGAAAGCATTTTAACCCGATTAATTAACTCAGCAGTTCCCCGTCGGTCCTCTCTCATAATAATTTTACCAGATTTTACTATAACAGCCTGTCCTTTATCTAACCGCCCAAGTTCCAACGCAGCACCTATCCCAATACGAACATCTTCGGCAAGTTTCTTATTCATAGGAACTGAACCAAGAATACCCACAGGCGCTATAATATCGGTTAATAACTCATCAATACCGACAATTTTAAACCCCTCCTTCTCAAGTTCCGATGCTGCGTTAGATAATATTTTATTATCTCCAATAAATTTAAACGCTGACTTTATTATAACTCTCAGAAAGAAGAAAAATGTACGTAAGTCTGGCCTTAATTCCAGGAACGAAGGTAATTTAACATTACCTATCATTACAATATTTTTAATTTTCTCTCTTTTTAATATACTTATTCCTAGACCTGCCTGACCAATACGAATTAAACTGTGACTTACATTTTCTAGTAGATCAGTTCTTACATGCCCTATAATACCGATAACATAAAAATCTTGCTTGGTATTTATTAGATGATTAATGAGTTTTCCTGGAAGGTCACCGCCCCCAGCGATAATAGCTAGTTTAGGCGGCATCCTTTAGCAGAGGTTGGCATATCGCCCTTGAACTTTCCGCTCCCATAAACTCAATAATCTCCATGACTGGTTCGATATCCGCAAACAAATCAGCAACATCTTCAATGCGTTCGGCTTGAGTGCCCTCTTGAGAAAATAATAACCTATAAGCTCTTCTTAAATCGTGTATAACTTCACGGGAAAAACCCCTACGTTTCAAACCTACCAAATTTAATCCAGAGAGATAGGCGCGATTACCAACAATTGAACCATATGGAATAACATCATTCTCAACACCAGAACAACCACCAATCATGGCATGGCGGCCAATTCTCACAAACTGATGCACTGCTGAAAGGCCACCAACAATAGCAAAATCATCAATTTCCACGTGACCAGCAAGGGTAGCATTATTTACAAGAATTATGTTATCTCCTAAAGAACAATCGTGCGCAACATGTGATCCCACCATAAAAACGCAATTGCTGCCTACTCTGGTTATAAGCCCCCCACCCTGAGTACCCGGATTCATTGTAACATGCTCTCTGATGATATTATTAGAACCAATTTCTAACAGGGATTCTTCTCCATCATATTTAAGATCTTGCGGGCTATTACCAATTGATGCAAAAGGAAAAATATGGGTGCCCAATCCGATACTGGTTTTACCGGCTACAACAACATGCGACTCTAATATAACTCCGTCACTTAGTTCCACATCACTTCCAATACAACAGTATGGACCTATAACAACGTTTTCGCCGATAGATGCTCCATCTTCAATAACTGCTGTTGAATGTATTTTGGTCATTTGTCCATAATCATCGCAGTGAATGTAGATTCTGAAACAATAACGTCATTAACCTTTGCTATACCATCAAATTTCCAAACCGATTTCCGATGCTGTTTAGTTCCAACATGGATTCTTATAACATCACCAGGGAAAACGGGGTTTCGAAATTTTGCATTTTCAACGGACATAAAATATACAAGTTTTCCATGTGTTTCATTACCTAACGAATGAACTACTAACACTCCAGCAGTTTGTGCCATAGCCTCTATTATAAGTACACCCGGCATAATGGGTTTATCTGGAAAATGGCCTTGAAATTGTGGTTCATTAATCGAAACATTTTTTATGCCAATCGCACTTTTATTTTTAATAAGATCAGTTACCTTATCGATCATGAGAAATGGATATCTATGTGGAATCATTTCCTTGATTTGATCTATATATATTACATCATCTCGCTTCTTTGACTTATTTGATGCCATTCCTAAATTTCCTTTGCCTCACTAATTTCCTTAATAAAGCTAATCCAGCCCAGTGTTGTCGAGCTTTTTGAGCAGGAGTACCTGCCACAGTCATACCTGCCTTAATATCCGTCGAAACTCCACTCTGAGCCGCAACTTTTACATTGTCCCCTATAGTAACATGACCTGATACCCCAACCTGCCCACCGAAAGCAACATGACTCCCAATTTTAGCACTTCCAGCGATACCATTCTGTCCAGTAATAAAACAACCTACACCAATTTGAACATTGTGGGCAATATGAACTAAGTTATCAATTTTTGTTCCATTTCCAATTATTGTATCTGGACCAGATCCCCTGTCAATCGAGGTATTAGCGCCAATTTCAATGTCATTACCAATAATAACCCTTCCCAATTGAAAAACTTTCGTGTGGCTAGGTAAATTTGGAGCAAAACCAAACCCGTCTTGTCCAATCCTAACGCCAGCGTGCAAAATATTATCCGAACCCATCAGGCAATATGTTATAGATACATTTGAACCAATAATATTATTATTACCAATTTTAACACCCTCTCCAATAACGGTATTTCCTGCAATTGAGCAATAGTCTCCAATTTCAACATTTTTCTTAATGATTACCCCAGAGTCGATCACTGCCGATTTTCCAATCTTCGCTGTTGGGTCAATAGTGGCTCCAGAGTTTACGTTTCCTCGTATAATTTTCTTGGGGTAAAACGCGTGAGTCAACTTTGCGTATGCCAAATACGGATTTTCCGCAACTAATAACGAAGCTTGTGATGGTGCACTTCCAATCAGAGTGGGATTAAGAAGAATTGCTCCAGCTTTTGAGCTTTGAAAATCTTTAAAATAACGACGATTATTAAAAAAACTTATGTTATTTTTATTAGCAACACTTAGTGGTAATATATCTACAAATTCCATTTCTTGGCTTAAGTCACGTTCAATTACTGAGTCACTGATAAGAGCCAATTCAGCTAATTTAAATGGACCGCTAACTGAAAAAAATCGGCTATCAGCCATTTATCACTTACCATCTTTTAGCGTAACATTAGAAACATCATAAACCGGACTATCGTTATTTAACTGAACAAGAACAGGTTTCGAAATATCCAAAAAATTTGGTCTTACTAATATTACTTGTGGTGAATATCTTAAAACTAAATTATATCCATTAGCTTTAGTAATTTTAGTAAGAGCCTTACCTATTGCCTTTTCCATAGCTCTATTTGCAACAGAGCGAAGTTGCGACAATTCTTTATTTCGATCCTGAACTTTTTTTCTCAAGTTTGTGGTTTTTGCTCTAAATTTTCTAGATTCATCGTTGAAGGATTCTGGAGATAGCAAAACTCTCTTTTTTTGTAGTTCCTCATCCGCATTTCTAAGTGATGTTTCGGCTTCTTTTATCTCACTCATAAACTCTCTTCGCTTTATATCAATTTGGCGAGCTATATCTTTTGCCATAAGGGACTGTCTAGTAACATATTCAATATCTACAATTCCAATTTTAAGTATTCGCTCATTATCTTGAGCAAATACAATAGAAGAAAAATTACCAAGAATAAAAATAAAAAGAATTGAGATCACAAATCGTCTAATATTTAACATAGTATTAAAACCTAGTTCCAAAATTAAATCGCACGCGTTCGGTCTTATCAAAAGACTCTTTCTTAAGAGGATATCCGATATCTATAGTAATAGGACCAAAGGGAGATACCCAACCTATGCCACCGCCCAAAGATACCCTAATATTACCAGTATCTTGAATGTTTACATTTGAAGGAGAAACTGAACCTATACTCCCAAAATCCGTGAATAGCCGTCCAGAAAGGGCTAATTCGTCTGGTAGCCCTAAAGGAAAGTTTGTTTCTAGTGTTCCAGCATACATCCATTCCCCCCCCAATGCGTCATCGGTTGAAATATCTCGCGGACCCACGCCACCCTTTTCAAATCCTCTTAAATTATTTCCGCCCAGCGAAAATCTATCAGAAATCCCAATCTCATCGCCTCCAATACCAAAAATATAGCCAGCTAGTCCACGCGAGCTTATTATCCACTTATCAAATACCTCAAAAAACTGAGCACCTTCTAATTTATTTCGAAAGTATTTAACACTACCGCCTAATCCTGCAAAATCATTAAAAGTCTTTAATATGAAACCATCTGTTGGATTAGACCTACTATTTCTTTTATCATAAAATAAACTATGCCCGACCTCCGAAAGAAACCTATTTCCTTCTTGAGCCTTGATTAAATTTGACGCAGAACTACTAACATTCTCTATTGATGAAGCTTCAGCTTTGTAACGCCAATTTTGTCTTACTTCATTGGTTACAGAGTAGCCAACCCTCAAACCCAACCCGGTTTCTCTTGAATCAAACGAACTCGATACTTGGTTACTTTGAATAATTCGATATATATCAAAGCCACCTAGAACATCTCTATCTAAAAAATAAGGTTCTGTAAAAGATATACTAACAGTGCTTCTCTCCGCAGCTAAGGTACCATTGAAATTAAGTCTTTGCCCCTTTCCTAAAAGATTTTGCTCCCGAATTCCAAGATCAAGGAGAGGTCCATTATCAGTTGAAAATCCTGCCCCAAAACTCACTGAGCCTGTGGATTTTTCTTCAACTTCAACCTGGATAATAGTTTTATCAGCGTCACTACCTTGAACATTCTTAATATCTACTTTGTTAAAAAAATTAAGATCCTGAATTTTCCGGCGTGATTTTCGCAACTTTCTAGCATTGAATGCGTCGCCCTCCACAAGATCAAATTCTCTTCTAAGAACCTCATCTACTGTGCGAACATTTCCGGCTATATCAATACGCTCAATAAAAACCCTTGGACCTTCATTAATATCAAAGATTATGCTAGCGATTTGATCTTTGGAATTTCGTTCGATCTTTGGCCTTACCTCTACGAAAGCAAAACCCTGATTTGCTGCAGCTTCACTCAACTTTGTTATTGCTTTATCAACTTTACGACTATCATAAGTTTCACCCCTATTAAGATCAATCAAGGAAATCAATTCAGATGAATTCATACCTTTTAAGGATGCCCTGACGTTTACATCACCAATTTTATATCTTGCACCTTCCAAAAGACTAAAGGTAAGAAAAAATGCGCTGCCATCGGGTGCAAGTTCTGCCACAGCTGAAGTAATTTGGAAGTCAATGAAGCCGTGCGAAAAATAAAAACGTCGCAATAGCTCTCTATCAACAGCGAGACGATCGGCATTATATGTATCATCACTACTAAAAAAACGATACCAGGCAGCAACCTTAGTTCTAATAACTGACCTCAGATTCTTATCACTTTTGAATTTATTGCCTATAAAAGAAATACCCTCAACTTTAGTAAGTGGCCCTTCATCAATTTCAAAAATTAAATCAGCTCTATTTTGAGGTCGCTGAATTACTTTTGGCACAATGCTAGCCGCATATCGACCACTAGAATTATACAAATCAAGTAATCGTTTAACATCTGCTTGGACTTTCGTTCTAGTATAAACAACCCTAGGCCTCAAAATTACTTCTTTTTCAAGATCTTCATCTTCAATTCTTTTGTTTCCCTCAAAAGCTATCCTATTAATGACAGGGTTTTCTGTAACTCTAATTATTAGTTTCGGGCTCACAAAATCAATAACCACGTCAGCAAATAAACCGGTAGCAAATAGACTTTTAAGGGATTGATCTACACGGGCCGCATCCATCTTATCTCCTGGTTGAAGAAGCAAGTAAGACTTCACCGTCGCATCATCTATTCGACGAGTCCCCTCAACCACTATATTATTTATTATTGATGCTTTTTGGCTGAATCCATAACTTGACTGCAAACCAAAAAAACCAAACATTAAAAAGATCAAAATATAACGCATTATAGACAAAAGAACTCCAGAAAGCCCATAGGATTTATCAAAACACTTACTCTAACTATATGATTTTGAATTGTTAATCAACTAAGTAAAGAAAGTTATAATAAATTCGAAAAATTTTAAATGAACTAAATCATTCCAAGTCACAAACAAGAAAATAAATAGCACTATAAATAATCCAAATTTTAATAAATATTCTTGTATTCTAGCGCTTAATGGCTTTCCTATTACCGCCTCAATAGCATAAAAAACCAAGTGCCCTCCATCCAACATAGGGATCGGAAATAAGTTAATTAAACCCAAATTTACCGACAATATTGCTAAGAATGAGACAAAACTTACTAGCCCTAATTCTGCAACTTGGCCAGAAATCTGAGCGATTCTTATAATTCCACCCAACTCATCAGTAGATTGTTTACCTATAAATATATCTCTGATATATTTGAGTATTTGGACTGTAAAATTATAAGTTCTTTCCATCCCTAAATAAATAGATTTAAACACTCCTTGCCTCACATAACTAATTTCTCCAGGAGCGACAGAGACACCGAGTAAACCAATCTTTATATTTTCACCAGCTTCATTTTTGACTATCCGAGAGCTCGTTGTTAATTCTAATACTATTTCTACTCCACCTCTAAGTGCCCTGATTAAAACCTTTTTATTTGGTCGCGACTTAACAATCTCTTGTAAATCTGAAAAATAAATAACTTTTTGGTTATCTATTTCAATAATTCGATCCCCAACTTCAAAACCAGAAATCTCCGCGGGAGCACCAACCGAGAGTTTGCCAATTTTAGCTATTAATTGATCAGAATTACTGTTAGGTAGTCCAACGGTCATAAAAATTCCAGCGAATGCAATTATTGCAAATAGAAAGTTTATTAAAGGTCCAGCAAAAACAATAGCTGAACGTTGAAATAATGACTTATATTGGAATGAAACTGCTTTATCATCATCTGAAATTTTTTGTCCATTCTGATTTTGACCAGTATCTTCAACGGCTTCATCACCTTCACCAAACATCTTAACGTAACCACCTAAGGGAATTATGCATATTTTCCATCTGGTACCAGCTTTATCATTCCAACCGATTATTTCCGGACCAAAACCTATTGAGAAAACCTCGACTTTAACATTGCAAAGACGAGCAACAGAGTAATGACCCATTTCATGAACAAAAACTAAAATTGTCAACGCAATGACAAAAGGCAGACCCACCTCCCATAGAAAACTAATTTTAGGTGTAATAATATTAATGATTTCCATACTCATACCTATATTTAACGTATTTAATTAATAATTTTGTAGCACTGTATTTTATAAATTAGATAAAATTTCTGATGTCTTTTCCCGCGATTCCTTATCACAACTATATATATCTTCTATAGCGCTCAAATTGCCATAATGTGTTTTGCTTAACGCTTCCTCCACAACTTTAATAATATCCAAGAATCCAATTCTCTTTTTTAAAAACGCATCAACAGCAATCTCATTCGCTGCATTCAGAATTATTGGGAGTGCACCTCCTCCTTTTAAACAACTTCTCGAAATATTAATGGCAGGAAATTTTTCATAATCTGGGGCTTGGAAGGTCAGGTTTCCAATTTTCGCTAAATCTAACTTATTTATACTAGTTTCCATTCTTTCTGGCCATGCTAATGCGTAAGAAATTGGGGTCCGCATATCTGGATTTCCAAGCTGCGCTAGAACTGACCCATCTTTATAATTTACGAGACTGTGAATTACCGATTGAGGATGAATAATGATATTAATTTGATTTTCCTCTACGGGAAATAAGTAATAAGCTTCTATCAATTCTAGTCCTTTGTTCATCATAGTAGCAGAGTCAATGGATATTTTTGCCCCCATTTTCCAGTTTGGATGTGTTTTTGCCTGATTAGGAGTAACACTAGCCATGTCAGAGAGAGATGTATTTAAAAATGGTCCGCCCGATGCAGTTAAAGTTAAACTTTCAACCAAACTATTTTGTTCAAAATCAAAAACTTGAAAAATAGCATTATGTTCGGAGTCAACAGGAATTAGCGTCGCACCACTGGTTGAAACTTCATCAGTAAATAGTTGCCCTGCGCAAACTAAACATTCTTTATTTGCCAGAGCAACTATTCCCCCTCGTTTTATCGCAGCCAACGTCGGGGCTAAACCCGCAATACCAACTATACCCGCCATAACGATATCCGAGTTCAGCTCAGCTGCATCTTTTAGCGATGAGTGACCAGAACCAACTAATATATCGGTATCAGCCAACCCCTCCTTAAGCTCTTCATAAAGCGCAGTGTCTGCAATAACGACTAACTTCGGAAGAAATTCTCTTGCCTGCTTAATTAAAAGCTTAACGTTTTTATTACCTGTAAGGGCAACAACCTCAAAATCACCGGGGAACTGTCTAATAAGGTCTAATGTATTTTTTCCAATTGAACCCGTTGACCCCAAAACCGTCAGACGTTTAGTAAAACCAATATTATTTGGTGATTTTATCATTAAAAAATTTTACACCCCAAAAAATATAATTAAGCAAGCGGCAGAAGGCGCAGCCAACAATAATGCATCTATTCGATCAAGAACACCGCCATGACCCGGAATTATGTTTCCCGTATCCTTAACTGCGAGGTTCCTTTTTACCCAAGATTCCAATAAATCACCCAACTGGCCAGAAATTGAGATTATAAGAGTAAAACCTGAGACCCCTATCAAATCAAAATCTAGTGTTAAATAAGGTTTTATAATAATAGAAACGAATAAAGCCAAAATACACCCACCAAAAGCTCCAGACCATGTTTTATTTGGGCTTATACTAGGTGCTAATTTTGGCCCTCTAACAAGTTTACCGACAAAATAAGCTCCAATATCATTAGCCCACACAACAAAAAGTATCCAAAAAACAATTATGGGGCCAACTGACTGAATTTTATATATCCATAAAATAATCAAAAAAGGTGCCACTATGTATACTAATCCAATTAAGAAAAATATAAAGCTCCGGTTTTGTTTTCTTAATAATCTAAACCATTCAAATAATCCAATAGAGCCTACAAAAATAATCAAAAATTCAAAATATGGGTAACCTGCCCAAACCGCGGCTAAAACAATTGGCGCTAAAAATAAAGAGGAAAAAATTCGAATTAACATAAATATTTAGTTCTTATCTATTTTATTTGAATTAATTGAACCAAAACGTCTTTCACGCTGAGTAAATTCAAATAAGGCTTTTATAAAATCAGGCTCACCGAAATCAGGCCAAAGAACATCCAAAAACACCAATTCAGTGTATGCGAGTTGCCACAACAAAAAGTTACTTAACCTTTTTTCTCCGCTAGTTCTAATAAGCAAGTCTGGGTTCGGGATACCCGCAGTATCTAGATAAGACTCAAACAATATTTCATTAACCTCCCTAGGCTTGACTACCCCTAAATCAACATTATTCAGAATGCGTTTAGTAGCGTTCACTATTTCAGAACGACTACCGTAACTAAGCGCTATTACGAGCTCAAGGGTCGTATTACTTTTTGTAGACATTTCTCCTTCTTCAATTAAAAGGTTAATATCCGAAGCTAAGTTATCGCGCTCACCAATAACGCGCAAACGAACACCACTAGAATGAAGCTCGTTCATTTGATTAAGTAAGTATTCGCGTAACAAACCCATTATATCATTAACTTCATCAACAGGTCTTCGCCAATTTTCGGATGAAAAACTATATAACGTTAAATAACGGACTCCATACTTTATAGAATTCTCAACAGCTAATCTGGCGGCTTCTGCTCCTTTTCGATGACCAGCAACACGCGGATATCCCTTAGACTTTGCCCAACGACCATTACCATCCATTATAATGGCCAAATGAAATGGGATATCTAAATTATCATTTTCTATTAAAGGTTCAGAGATCATTGGTACTCAGCAGAGATCAGACCTGCATAATCTCCTGTTCTTTATTTGCAAATGCATCATCAACCTTTTTAATAAAACTATCCGTTAATTTTTGAGCTTCAACATCATAATCTCTATGGGCATCCTGCGAAATATCTCCGGATTTCTCTGCTTTTTTTAACTCATCTTTCACACTCCGACGAACATTCCTAATTGCAATTTTCGTCTCCTCAGCGTACTTACCAGCAATTTTTGTGATTTCTAATCTACGCTCTTCATTAAGGGGTGGTATCGGAATGCGGATCATTTGCCCCTCCGAAATAGGGTTAAGACCCAGGTTAGAGTCTCGAATCGCTTTTTCAACGTTAACAATTAACGACTTATCCCAAACTTGAACACTTAACATTCTTGGTTCTGGAACACTTATTGTGCCAACCTGATTCATTGGAACTTGTTGTCCATAAGCTTCAACGTTTATCGGCTCTAAAAGGCTTATTGAGGCACGTCCTGTCCGTAATCCCGAAAATTCACGCAACAGAACTTCGATAGCACCTTCCATTCGGCGTTGGACACTAACCTTCTCTTCTTCAAAATTCATTGATTTTATCCTTCACTAATTATAGTGGATTTACCTTCTCCATTCACAACCCGAGCGAAGGCGCCAGCAGAATGAATCGAGAAAACAACGATTGGAATTAAATTTTCTTTGCATAATGAAATTGCAGATGCATCCATAACCTTCAAATCTTTCGCTAATACATCTTGATATGAGAGTTCCGAATATCGTTCAGCATTCACTACTATATTTGGATCATCGCTATAAACGCCATCTACTTGAGTTCCCTTTAATAGAACGTCACAATTCATTTCAGCTGCTCTTAGTGCCGCAGCAGTATCTGTCGTAAAGTAGGGGTTTCCTGTCCCGGCTGCAAAAATTACAACCCGGCCTTTTTCCATATGCCTTACGGCACGTCGCCTAATGTAAGGCTCACAAACAGTTGTCATTGGTATAGCCGATAGAACTCTATTGGCAACGTTCATTCTTTCTAAAATAGATTGGACACCAATTGCGTTCATAACAGTAGCAAGCATACCCATATAGTCTGCGCTCGAACGATCTAAACCAGCCGAAACACCTTTGAGGCCTCTAAAAATATTACCTGCTCCAATCACCAAGCAAACTTGCACTCCCATATCACATACAACTTTTATCTCATGCGCTATGCGATCCATAGCCTCAGGGTCAAATCCATATTCTCGCTCGCCCATCAAGCCTTCACCCGATAACTTCAATAACACGCGATTATATTTTGGAGTATCCATCGTCATCTAGAAACCAACCTTATTTTGAAACGAACGGAAATCTAATCTATAATTTCAATATACATTAAAACTTTACGAGACAAATAGTAATATTACAGAAAATTACACTATGACTATAAAAATATTTGCCAACCTTAAAAATTAATATAGATATCTTAGTTTTTATTGGCAACAGCAGCGACTTCAGCAGCAAAGTCCTGCTCCTCTTTCTCTATTCCATCGCCAAGTCCAAACCGTATAAAATCTTTTAAAACTATTTCAATTCCAGCCTCTTTAGAGAATTCACTGATCGCTTTCTCGACAGTAATGTCTGGATCAATTACAAATTTTTGTTCTAACAAACATACCTCAGAATAATATTTACTAAGTCTGCCCTCTACCATCTTATCAATGATTTCAGGCGGCTTACCAGAATCTTTTGCCTGTTCTGAGAGTATAGTTTTCTCGCGATTGAGATCAACTTGACTGATATCATTACGAGACAAGGCCATTGGGTTAGCCGCGGCAACGTGCATCGAGATTTGCTTCCCAAGTATTTCTAGTTGTTGCGCATTTCCATTAGATTCCAATGCTACTAAAACCCCGATTTTTCCGAGGTTAGTATTAACAGCATTATGGACATAACTGCATATTATTCCCGTTTTGACTTCTAAAACGTCTGACCTTCTTAAATTCATATTTTCTCCAATTGTTGCTATTAGATGAGTAAGCTGATCGGTCACCGAGCCTCCACCAGGATAATCAGAGTGTTTAATGGCGTCTAAATCTCCATTATTTTCAATCGCTATGCCACAGATATTTTCGGCTACAGATTGGAAAACTTCGTTTCGAGCTACAAAATCCGTTTCTGAATTAAGCTCAATTATTGCACCTTTATTATCAACTACTGTCACCGCAACCAAACCTTCAGAGGCAGCCCTACCTGATTTTTTAGCAGCCGATGAAAGCCCTTGAGAACGCAACCAATCTACAGAGTCATTTAAATCTCCTGAATTTTCCGAAAGAGCCTTTTTACAATCCATCATCCCTGCACCGGTTAGCTCTCTAAGTTCTTTTACAAGGGCAGCAGTAATATCAGCCATTTTAAACCTCTATTTATTTATGAAATTTCCGAAGCCAAGATTCTTATAGAAAAAACTCTATTACTTTGAGGGTCCAGAGGATACATCCTTAATATTTCCAACAGAATTATCAACTTTCTCTTCAACTTTCTCTTCAGCTTTCTCTTCAGCTTTCTCTTCAGCTTTCTCTTCAATTGCTTCTGTATTTAACACCTGATCATCGACATTATCTTCAGGAAGGTCATCTATTAGGGGATTATCCAACTCGCCGATATCAATACCCGTCGTCGACATTTCCGTCTGAATCCCTGATAAAACCGAGCCAGCCATCATATCACAATAGAATGTTATCGATCTAGTAGAGTCATCATTGCCTGGAATTGGATAATCAACGCCCACTGGGTTTGAATTACTGTCTAAAATACCAATCACGGGTATACCTAATTTATTTGCCTCCGCAACCGCAATATTTTCCTTATTGGTGTCTAACACAAACACAATATCCGGAAGGCCGCCCATATCTTTAATGCCTCCAAGTGACCTATTTAATTTATCATATTCGCGCGTTAACTTTAAAAGCTCTTTTTTTGTTAAACCGGCCGTATCATCATTTTCGTCGGAAAGCTGTTCTTCCAACGACTTTAATCTCCGAATAGAATTTGAAATGGTTTTCCAATTCGTCATCATTCCACCCAACCACCGGTGATTGACGTAGTACTGACCGCATCTTTTTGCAGCCTCAGCAATTGGTGCACTTGCCTGACGTTTAGTGCCAACCCATAGCACTCTTCCTCCCCCAGCTACCGCATCGCTAACCGCCTGCATAGCTCTATACAACATTGGGACCGTTTGCTGTAAATCTAGTATATGAATACCCTGTCTGGTTCCAAATATAAATTGTTCCATTTTTGGATTCCATCGGCGGGTAACGTGACCAAAGTGAACGCCAGACTCTAGCATCTGACGCATCGTAAATGTTGGCAAAGCCATATCAAATTCCTATTCCGGTTATACCTCCACGAGCATTATTTCGAACCATTCGAAACACCGGAGTGACAATCTAATTATTTTAAAGATGCCACTTGGCTCGTGTGTGGGGTTAAAATCTGAGTTCTATTATTTTTAGGCTTAAAATGCAAGTGCAAAAAAAGTAAATAATATGATATGAAGGTCTGAAAAAATTTATTATTAACTTATCAAATTTTGAAACCAATAAAAATAATGTCAATTTTGTCGATGTTCAATGTGAAACACCTAATAATTTTTATCATTATTAGCTTCTACGCGATGGAACCAGACGTCGCTCAAGCTGTCAAAAGTGAAGATTGTCCTAAACTTGGCGACAAAATAAACTACTTTATCCAAATAATACCTAAAAATATAGAGTATGATTTTAGAATTAGTCAAAAACAGTTAAACCGAATGGCTGGCGTAACAATTAACTCTAGAGGACTCAGGCGAGAAAAAGTTTTGGGTTTAACTTCCACTCAACATGAAATCAGTTACAAAATGAGTAGTCAATCAGTTACCATTAGTAAAACTCGTTTCTGTGCTCGCGTAAACTCTGTATTTCTAAAAATACGTGTAAAAAAATTAAAAGTTTATGTACTCAAAAAATACAAACCCGGAACTTGTCAACACAACGCTATAATTGACCACGAACATGAGCACGTATCAACCTTCCAGAATGGTTTAAGACGCTTAAAAGACGAGTTTGAAAATAGAATTTGGGGTATAATCCGAAATTTACCACCTGGGATAGGAACTTCGCCTCAAAGAGCCAGTAAAGCAGCTTTTAAACACCTTGATTACCGAATAAGAAGAATAAAAAATCCAATCGAAAAACAAATGAGAATTGCAAATTCAGCGATTGATACGCCTCTTAGTTATCGAAAACTTACTCAACGGTGTAATTCGTGGTAAATCTATTAATTTTAAAGTAAAATTAATATAGTCATATTCAAAGAACAAACCTAGAAAATTTATTTTATACTTCTCTCACATCATCAATTCCGGGTATGGCCTTTAAAGCTTGAGTTATCGATGGAGTTATTGAAAATTTACCTGGTAAATCAATAGTAACCTCGCATTCCCCCAGACTGGTAACAATCGAGACTAGACCAGGACCTCTCGACCCACCGGATAAAATTTCCTTTGCATCTGCTATTGCACTTATATTTGTTGAGTAGATTTTAAATGCATTACCAATATCTGCAATTACATTGTCAAGAGATCGAATTCGTACAACCAATACCTTAAACTGGTTATCATTTTCAACAATCACATCAATTAAAAGGTTATTTCCCGGCACTATTAAATTCTCACTCTTAGCTAGTACATCGGAAAAAATTGTAAGTTCAAATGAGGCTGAGGGATCAGAAAGTTGAATAAATGCATACTTGTTGCCCTTTGCTGAGATACGCTTTTTAAGAGCAACAACTAATCCTGCAAGTCTCAAAGAACCAGTTTTGCTACCACGTTGTAAAGAAGCAAAATTACTAACATTTAATTTTTCTAGAAAATTAGTATATCCATCTAAGGGATGTGCAGATAGAAAGAAGCCTACTGCATTAAACTCCTCTTTTAAACGCTCATTCTCTGACCAATCTTTAGTCTCAGATAAAGGAAAAGCGACCTTCTCTTCATCAATATCTCCGAATAATCCAATTTGATTACTCTCTCGTTCTTGTTGCTTCAAATTTGAATAACGAACAATCTCCCCGATACTGTCATACAACTGCTTTCGATTAGGGTTCAGAGAGTCAAGAGCTCCACAAGTTATCAAGTTTTCTAGCGAACGTTTGTTTATCGCTTTAGAATCCAGCCGTGAAACAAAATCATCAAGGTTTTTATAGGGTCCGTTCGTTTCTCTTTCAGAAATAAGAACGCTCATGGCCCCCTCGCCAACGTTTTTTATCGCGGCTAGAGCGTATCTAATACTGCTTTCCTCTCCGCAAGTGACAACTCGAAAATTAATATTCGACTCGTTGATGTCGGGGGGTAATAAATCAATATCGAGGCGATCTAATTCTTGCTTAAAAGCATATAATTTATCAGTATTTTGCATATCTAGCATCATTAGTGCTGTTATGAATTCTACCGGAAAATTTGCTTTTAAAAATGCTGTTTGATAGGAGACTAAAGCGTAGGCTGCAGCATGAGATTTATTAAAACCGTAACCCGCGAATTTGGAGACCTGATCAAATATTTCTGAGGCCTTCATCTCGGGAACATTTTTTCCCTTAGCACCATCCACAAACATTTTACGTTGACTATCCATCTCAGATTGAATTTTCTTTCCCATTGCTCGCCGCAAAATGTCTGCACTACCGAGGCTATATCCTGCAAGTTCTTGAGCAATCTGCATAACCTGTTCTTGATAGATCATAATACCGTAAGTTTCCTCGAGTATGGGCTTCAAACTTGGGTAATAATAATCAGGCCTTTCCTTCCCATGTTTTCTCAAAATATAGCTTGGGATATTATCCATAGGCCCAGGCCTATATAAGGCAACAATAGCAATAATATCCTCAAAACTATCTGGTTTCATATTTTGAAGAATATCCCTCATTCCCGAACTCTCTAACTGAAATACTCCTGTTGTGTCTCCGTTACATAACATTCTAAAGGTTAAATCATCATCGAGGGGAAGAGTGTCGAGATCAATAAGTTTTCCCCTCTCTTCAATTATTGCTAACGCTTTTGCGATTACTGTTAGTGTTTTTAAACCTAAAAAATCAAATTTAACTAAACCAGCTGACTCAACAAACTTCATTGAAAACTGAGTAACCGGCATTTCCGATCGTGGATCGCGATAAAGCGGAACCAATTCTTCTAACGGCCTATCTCCAATAACAACGCCTGCCGCATGAGTAGATGCATGCCTATATAGGCCCTCCAAGTTTTTTGCTATACCAACAAGTTTCGCAACACCCTCATCACTCTTAATTTCACCTAGCAATGCCGGTTCACCATCTATTGCCTGTTGCAATGTTACCGGTGAAGCTGGGTTATTTGGAACCAATTTACAAATACGATCTACTTGAGAATATGGCATTTGCAAAACCCTTCCAACGTCTCTTAATGCAGCTCTTGGTTGTAACGTTCCAAATGTTATAATTTGGGCGACACGATCTTTTCCATATTTTTCTTGAACATAGCGAAGTACTTCGTCTCGCCGTTCCTGACAGAAGTCAATATCAAAATCAGGCATCGAAATTCGTTCCGGATTTAGGAAACGTTCAAAAAGCAATCCAAATCTTAAGGGGTCGAGGTCAGTTATAGTAAGTGCCCAAGCAACTAGTGAACCAGCCCCAGAACCACGACCAGGCCCCACTGGAATTTTATTTTTTTTTGCCCACTGTATAAAATCAGCTACAATTAAAAAATATCCCGAAAAACCCATTTTATTGATTATATTGATCTCATAATTAAGCCTATCGAAATACTCCTTTGATATTCGATTGTCATCTGGCTTACTAATTTTAATAGACAAACGTTTATTTAAACCGTCTTTCGCTAATACAGCCAAAACCTCACTATCAGGCAGACTACTAATTTTGTTGTCTTTGGGTGCTGCAGGAAGGAGCGGATCTCGTGCTTCTGCCATGACATGGCAACGCTGCGCAATTAAAATCGTATTATCCAGAGCCTCCGGTATATCAGAGAATAATTCTCTCATTTCCTCAGTTGATTTAAATCGGTGTTCTAATGTTAAACGTTCTCGGTCAACTTGATCAACATAATTGCCGTCAGCGATACACATAAGTGCATCATGCGATGAATACATTTTTGAGCTCGCAAAAAAACATTCGTTAGTAGCGACTATCGGAATGTTATGCTTGTAGGCTAAATCCAAAATCAAACCCTCAATTTTATCTTCTAAAGGTAAGTGATGACGCTGAATTTCCAAATAAAGATTTTCCGAAAAAATTTTTTCTAACCTTAATAGTAATTTTTCAGCATTTTCAAATTGATCGTTAGCTAATAGCTTGCCGACACCACCCTTGCACCCGCCAGTTAGCGCAATAATGCCACTTCGGTACTTATCAAGATCATCAATGGATATTCTAGGATCCACTCCACCGTCTGGATCTAGATGATATTTGCTAACCAAACTCAGTATATTTCTATACCCTTTATTATTTTTGGCCAATAAAACAATTTGATCTGGTAAATCATGGGAATTAACTTTAGACCCATTTTTGCTTTGCTGATCATTATTAAAGATAAGAGGTGTTACATCGAGTTGTACTCCAATTATTGGCTGGACTCCCTCTATCGCGCATTGCTTTGAAAACTCTAAAGCACCAAACAAGTTGCCCGTATCGGTAATAGCTATCGCTGGCATTTTATCATCTTTTGCAAGCTTAACTAACTCATTAATTTTTAAAGCACCCTCTAGAAGTGAATATCCAGAGTGAACTCTTAAATGAACAAAATCAGAAAATGACATTTTGAAAAGCCCAAACCAAAAATTAGATAGTTAACACTAAACTGAAAGCCTATAAGGTCTATTTACACATTAAACCCTTTAAATGCATAATACTTACAGGTCATATAAGAACTCCATTATCAAGAGTCACAATCCGATCCATTCGACCCGCCAATTCCCGATTATGCGTAGCAACCAACGCTCCCACGTTAGCATTTTTCACTAAATCTAAAAGTAAGTCAAAAACCAAATTTGAAGTTACAGGGTCTAAATTCCCTGTTGGTTCATCAGCAAGAATGATATTAGGACTATTCGCTAAAGCACGCGCTATTGCAACTCTTTGCTGCTCCCCTCCAGAAAGTTGGGCAGGTCGATGCGATATTCGATCTGAAAGACCCATAAATGCAATTAATTGATTAGCACGTTCCTTGCACAGTTTTCTTTTTTTCCTCATAAGCATTTGAGGAATTATTACATTCTCCTCAGCCGAAAATTCGGGAAGCAGACAATGATTTTGATAAACGAAACCTAATTCTTCCCTCCGTACTTTTGTTCGCTGCTGATCACTCAGTTGATTAACCTTTTTTTCGTTAACAAATAAATCACCGGTGTCTGGTCGTTCTAACAATCCGGCTATTTGTAACAACGTCGATTTTCCTGCACCAGAGGGGCCAACTAAAGCAACAATTTCACCCAACTCAATTTTTAAATCAATCCCCCTAAGAATATTTAATTCCTCTTCAGCTTGAAGAAAAGATCTAGTAATTCCGCGCAATTCTAACGCTAACCTACTCATATCGGAGCGCTTCCACTGGATCCAAACTCGATGCACGCCAGGATGGGTACAACGTAGCAAGAAAAGATAAAAAAAGGCTTAGCAGTACTACGAAAAGAACTTCTGAAGTATCCACAATTGCTGGCAATTGAGAGAGGAAATATATTTCTGCTGCAAATAAATCTGTACCCGTAAAACTTTGCAAAAATTGTCGTATGAGTTCAATATTATTCGCAAAGGTTATTCCTAATAAAAAACCGGCTAAGGTTCCCGTCACCCCAATGCTTGCCCCTGATATAAAAAATATTCGCATAATCATACCACGCGTCGCTCCCATCGTTCTTAAAATAGCGATATCTTTTCCTTTGTCTTTTACAAGCATTATTAGACTAGAAATTATATTAAACGCGGCGACAATAATGATCAGTGTTAAAATAAGAAACATCACATTACGTTCAACTTGTATTGCATTAAAAAAACTCGAATTGGTTTTCTGCCAATCGAAAACTCTATAATTATTACTCAATAGATGATCTATTTGCGCGGCCATATCTGTGGCCTGATCGGGTTTTCTAAGCATGACGTCAAGATAACTGATCGAATCCGTATATTTAAAAAATATTTGGGCCTCAGTTAAGGGCATGAATATAAAGCTACTATCATATTCATGCATACCAATATTAAAAATAGCTGAAACTTTATAATTTTTCATTCTTGGGATAGTACCAAAAGGGGTAATATTCCCGTCGGGTGATATTAATTTAATTTCATCACCGACACTAACCCCCAGTGATTGGGCCATACGTGAACCAATTATTACGTATGTACGATTATTCTTTGCTTGTATTGAACCATGAGAAATATTACCACTTATAATCGTTCGTGTTTCAATATCAATCTCCCGCATTCCTCTAACCACAGCACCATTTGAACGTTTATTCGCTGACACCATGACCTGACCCTCAATAATTGGGGTGACTTTAATAACATCGTTGAGTTGGATAATTTGATTCTTAATTTCATCAAATTTAACTAACTTTTTAGAGTCTCCATAAATACTTAAATGCCCATTAACGCCTAAAATACGTGTGAGTAATTCTTCTCTAAATCCATTCATTACGGACATCACAATAATTAGCGTAGCGACACCCAACATTATGCCCAAAAGAGAGAACCAGGCGATAATTGAGATAAATCCTTCTTGCCTCCGCGCACGAAGATACCTAAAAGAAATCATCCACTCAAATGCCATTCCCATTTTTTTAACGTCCTGATAACACGTTAAGTACCTCACCTAGTGGGACACTCTGTTTTTGATTAGTTGCCCTATTTTTAATTTCTACTTGACCTTCCTTAAGGCCTCGTGGTCCAACTATCACTTGCCATGGAAGACCTATCAAATCCATATTAGCAAATTTTGCTCCCCCGCTTTCATCTCTATCATCATACAAAACACTTAGTCCCGCATCACCTATTGCAGAATATAATAGATCAGACTCTTTTACACATAAACCATCATCTTTTCTTAGATTTATAATACCAACTTTAAACGGAGCGATGCTCTCGGGCCAAATAATTCCTTTATCATCATGACTAGCTTCAATAATGGCACCCACTAATCGAGAAACCCCAATTCCATACGATCCCATTTCTAGATACCTAAGATTTCCATTAGAGTCAGCGACACTCGCAGACATAGCTTTAGAATATTTCGTGCCAAAATAAAAAATATGCCCAACCTCTATTCCTCTTGCTGACATAAGCGAATCATTTAGCTCTGTATGCACATTTTGATCAGCCTTCTCACTGGTTGCGGCATACAAAGATGTCCATTCATCAACAATCGTTTGCAGTTCTGATGAGTAATCTATTTCATCATTCGGAACTTTAAAATTTAAAATATCTTTATGATAAAAAACCTCGGACTCACCAGTATCAGCTAAAACTAGAAATTCATGACTAAGATCTCCACCAATGGGACCAGTCTCTGCTTTCATAGGTATCGCCTTGAGGCCCATTTGATTAAAAATTCTTAGATAGGCGACAAACATTTGATTATATGATCGAATAGCGCCTTCTCGATCTAAATCAAATGAGTAAGCATCTTTCATCAGAAATTCTTTGCCACGCATCACACCAAATCTTGGTCGAACTTCATCTCTAAACTTCCATTGCTGATGATATAAATTCTTTGGTAAATCTCTATAGCTACGAATTGTTGAACGGAATAAATCAGTAATCATTTCTTCATTGGTTGGGCCATAAAGCATTTCTCGATCATGGCGGTCAACTATCCTCAACATTTCCTTGCCATAATCCTCATAACGACCGCTTTCACGCCATATTTCAGCCGGCTGAATGGTAGGCATTAGTATCTCTTGGGACCCAGTTCGATTCATCTCTAATCTCACAATTTCCTCGATATTTTTTAAAACTTTTAAACCCAGGGGTAACCAGGAATATATCCCCGCACTCGATTGTTTAATTAACCCAGCCCTTAGCATAAACGAGTGCGAAGGAATTTGAGCCTCTTTGGGACTTTCACGAAGAGTAGGTATAAAATAATCTGTTAGTCTCATTGGCATCTTTCAGGTTATTTGATTATCGTATCTTATAAACATTCCGTTGGAGAGAGAAGTAAGTGTTTAAATACAATTTTCAATTGGGCTTTAGAATACGTTTACAGTTTTGATATAGTTTATCTTGGTCTCCACTAGATGCAAGATACCCATTTATAAAGAGGTTGCCACCCTTAAATACAATCCTAACTAATCTTGCTTTAGCATCTAAATGCTCATTACTTAGCCCGTACCTTTTTGCTATATCAATCGATAAGTCAAATTTTACTTCATTGAGATCCAAAATACTATTCGAGGTGGACAAATCTGCCCCAATAACTGGCTTTCCTCGAACGTCTATGCCATCCACATAATCCGCTTTGATCCTTTTTCTCTTTGCTAAAATTTTCTCGCAATCAGAAACAGATATACTCATTTTATTTTCAACAGCTAATGCTAACTTAAAAGCGTTAACATTAAGAATAAAATAAATCACAAAAAATATTATTACGCTCTTTCCCAATACCATAAGAGCTTGATAAATTTTATCATTATAAAAAAATAAATAAGTCAATTTTTCTAGACTTTCTGATTTTGCCAAGGTGGCTTTATGCCAGAAATAATAGAAGCTATAGGGCAATTTTCAGAGTGTGCTCCGGGCAAATATCCTGTGCTTAACAGAAATTCATTTACAACCACAGCACCTGTAAACTTAAAGTACTGCTTGAACAAAACACTCCACTCTTTGCTATTCTTGGGGTGTTGGGACATTAGCCAATTTGAGAATCCACCATGGGATTTCCGAAAAGCCTTAATGACAGACGCATTATACACTGTAGCCTCAATTTTTAATTGATTCCTAATTATTGAAGGCTCACTTTTCAATAATTCAATATCGCTTTTTGTAAACCTAGATACGTGATTTACATCAAAACCTCTAAACGCCCTTTTTAATTGTTCTCGTTTCTTCAATACTATCAACCATGACAAACCAGCTTGAAAAATTTCTAAAGTTAATCTTTCAAACAACTCACACTCATTTGTTGTTGGAAACCCATACTCTGTATCATGATATAATCTATGAATTGGGTGACCCGTCGCTATGTTACAGTAATTAGACAAAAAATTTTACCTTCAAAATAATTTTTAATATTATGAAATTTAAAGATTTGCCAAATCACGAAGGCTTATTATTTCAAAATAATCACAGATGAATACAATTAGCCATATGAAAAAGGCCAGAATTGTATTTATGAACATCTTAAATATTATCTTAGGAGATTGAGGCGCTCCCGTGTCCTGACCAACTATTCCATCGGTTTGTCTCGTTATACCAAATGGGAGTACCATAAAAAGGGTAATCCACCAGATAATAAAATAAATAGCCAACAACGTTATCCAACCCATAAAAACACCTTTTGATTAATACTAAACAATATGAACACTCGTAATAGGCCTCTTACCGATAAGCTCTCTAAATTTTCGACGAATAATAATTCGAACAGCTTCCGACATCTTTGTCTCATTTAAAATATCAAAAGAGCTTAATTCTGCAAAATTTAAATTAATTTCATTCAATGAACTCTCACTAATCTCATCTAACTCTTCCTCCTCTATTAAACCATGAGCAGTGATTTTAAGCTTTCTAATTCTATTTTTCTTTTCATTCACCAACACGGTAACAAAAATTACCCCATTATACATTATACGCATTCTGTCTTTAATAATATGACTTTCTATTGGAATAATACGTTGCCCATCAACAGCAAGCCGTCCAGCATGCACTTGATCAATAATTTTGGCTTTTCCAGGCGCAAGCCTTACCATTGAACCATTATTGACGATGATTGTCTCTGGAACTTGGCAACGCTTTGCAATCTCTGCGTGCTTAGATAGGTGACGCGGTTCACCGTGCACTGGAATTACTAACTCAGGTCTCAAATAAGAATACATTTTTATTAATTCATCCTCTGCCGGATGACCAGAGACATGAATATCAAATTGTTCTTCATCAATTATTGTAACCTTGTTTTTAATAAACTTGTTCTTTAATCTTGAAATTGATAGCTCGTTTCCTGGTATTTTTCTCGATGAGAAAATAACAGTATCACCCTCTACAAATTTAATTTCCCGATGATCATTAGAGGCAATTCGAGACAATGCGGCACGAGGCTCGCCCTGGCTTCCAGTGCAAATATACAAGATTTGATCAGCCGATATATTCTCTATCTGATCAGCCTCCAAAAAAGGTGGAAGAGCAGAAAGATATCCATTTTCGCGCGCAGCTGCATTCATGCGCCATAATGAACGTCCAATTAAACATACTGCCCTCCCATTAGCTAAAGCTGCATCGTAGATCGTTTTTAACCTTGCGACGTTTGAAGCAAAACACGCAACGGCAACCCTTCCTGCACACGAAGCAATGACTTCAGTCAAATCATTAAGAATATCACCCTCAGAGCCAGAAACGCCTTTAACAAAAGAATTAGTTGAATCGCCAATAACAGCTAATACGCCATCGTTTCCAATTTCTGTTAACCTATTGATATTTGTTATTTCTCCGATAACTGGATTTGGATCAAATTTCCAATCCCCGGTATGAAACAGCGAACCCATAGGCGTTCGAATTAAGCAAGCGTTTGGTTCAGGCATCGAATGAGTAAGCGCAACTAACTCAAGTGAAAAAGGACCTAGATTAAACTTACCATTGAGCTGAATTTCATTTATCTCAACGACATTAGTTAAGTTTTCAAATTGAAGTTTTGACCTAAGTAGTGAAGCCGTAAAAGGAGTAGCGTAAATAGGACATTTTAGCTTTTCCCAGAGATACGGAACGGCGCCAATATGATCTTCATGTCCATGTGTAAGAACGATTGCAAGTACATCCTTGTTACCCTCAGATAAAAAACTAGGATCAGGAAGAATTAAATCGATACTGGGGATTGTATCATCACCAAAAGTTAAACCCAAATCCAAAATTATCCATTGATGTGCATTGGGCGGTCCATAGCCATAAAGATTAAAATTCATCCCGATTTCTTCTGTTCCACCTAAGGGAACGAATAGGAGTTCATCATCTGTAGATTTCTTAGATAGCATTTTATTTTTCATTTAGACAAAATATAGCTAGTAATCCCCGAAGGGTTAGAGTTTTATCCCAATGATCTATCGATTTAGTAGATTTTGTAAAGATGGCAGCTAGACCACCAGTCGCTACTATGGGCATATCACACCCCATTTCTTCTTTTACCCTCGCACTCAATCCCTCAATCATACTCACATAGCCCCAAAAAACACCTGATTGAATTGCAGAGACAGTATTTTTACCAATTATATGTTTTGTTTCCTCGACTGCCACACGCGGTAATTGAGCAGCTCCCATATGCAAAGCTTCAAGCGAGAGATTTATGCCGGGAGCTATAACGCCGCCTAAATAATTGCCATCAATGTCAACAACATCAAACGACGTAGCGGTTCCAAAATCGATAACTGTAACCGGACCCCCATAGGTCGAAAATGCCGATACCGCGTTGCAAATTCTATCAGCACCAACTTCATTTGGATTATCAACGCGTAACTCCATTCCTAAATTAATACTAGCATCACCAATTAAGAGAGGCTCGCATCCAAAATAATTTCTGCAAAGATTTTGAAGACTCAAGAGATTAGCTGGAACCACATTGCCAATAATTGCGTTCTTTATTGAATCTTTAGTTATATTATCCAATTTCATTAGTTGCTCAAGCCAAACACTAAATTCATCTGAAGTACGATTAACATTAGAAGCTGCACGCCACTCACCACAAAGCTTGTTATCAGCATTAAAAACGGCAAAAACTATATTTGTATTGCCAGAATCTATTGCGAGTAACATATATCTATCTCCTCATTAGTCATGGAAATATACCTCACCCGCATTAACCTTACTAAATCCATTAATAGTTTTAACTATTAGCGCGCCCTCTTCGTCTAAATCTTGAAAAATTCCAACTATATTTTGATCTCCAGCTTTGACTAATAATTTCTTATTTAAGTTAAAGGCCATTTTTAACCACGCTGAACGAACGGGAAAAAACCCTTGGCTTACCCAAACCTTATACCACTCCATTAATTTATTAAGATAACAATTAACGAATTCTTTTGGCTCGATCACTATTCCAAGCTCTCTAATGACACTAGTCGCAGGAAATGCGGTTTGCATGGGATGCTGTTGTAAGTTTACTCCGCAACCTAAAATTACCCAATCGACACTTTTATTCTTATTATTTATTGTTTCCAACAGAACTCCCCCAACTTTTTTGTTGTTCAGAAGAACATCATTTGGCCACTTGAGATCAAGTTTCTGAAGATCTCCAGTATAGCTGATAATCGCTTGACTACTAGCCAATGCTGCTAAAAAACCTAATTGCGATGCTCTGGAAAGATCACAGTTAGGTCTCAATAGGACTGAACAATACATATTTCCAGCTTCTGACTCCCAAACACGTCCATGTCTACCCTTTCCAGAGGTTTGAATAGTCGATGCAATAGCAAGACCTTCTGGAGCATTCTCATTAATCGCTCTCATTTTTAATTCTTCATTTGTGCTCGAAACTGTATGCAGTCTAACTAAATCAAAAGAAATTTGGTTATGGTTGGGTTTATCCATAAAACTATTTCATAAATAAAGAGGAAGCCGCCTGTTCGGCAGCAGTAATTAAGGGATTTGAATAAAAAATAAAAAACAACACGAAGGCTCCCGTTACAATAAGCACTGACTTGATTTCCATCGCTATACCCGTATCAAGAGGCTCAGAGCTATCGTCAAAGTAGATTATTTTTATAATTCTAATGTAGTAAAATGCACTGACTACACTGGTTAAAACACCGATCAATGCCAAAACAAACAATTCTGCTTCAATTGCTATTTGAAAAACATATAACTTACCCATAAAACCAGCAAGTGGCGGG